>Ga0209018_1000002_pt1 | contig 274013 bp, 186 predicted proteins | sample YNPBryBLVA2012_FD_185814 | JGI IMG/M metagenome (GOLD analysis project Ga0209018, IMG submission 185814) | Anoxygenic and chlorotrophic microbial mat microbial communities from Yellowstone National Park, USA - YNP Bryant BLVA 2012 (SPAdes)... ... | reverse complement strand
TATTTCGTGGCCAATGATGCGCAAGATCAGGAGTATCTGGGGCCGGAGGATCGGGTGAAATATTACCCGAGGCCTGGTCGTCGCATCGGCGATATTCGGCCATCCACCATTCAGAACGGCCTGCCGTGGGGCGGTATTGGCATTCGGGTGGAACAACGCGGCTTTCAATGGAATAATCCCCAGGCCCGAGATGCCATCTTCTGGGAGTACACCATTGCGAACATTTCGGACTATGATCTGTTGGATGTGGCGTTCGGCTACTGGGTAGATAATGCCATTGGTGATGCCATTGCCGGTGCCGGGGATGACGATGAATTGGGATATTTTGATACCAAAGTGGATATGGCCTATTCCTGGGATATCGATGGGATTGGCCAGGGCGGGTTTCCAACTGGAATTATGGGATTCGCCTATCTGGAAAGCCCCGGTCTCGGCTACGATGGCGTCGATAATGATGAAGATGGCATTATCGATGAAAAGCGCGATAACAACGCCGTTGTCAAAATTGGACCAAAGGAAGGCTATGCCAATTTGCAGGCCTTTCTCGATTTTTATCGATTGACCGAGGCCGACCTCAAAGAGCATTGGGATGCCGATGAAGATCAGGACTGGGAGGATGGTGAAGATATCAATGGTGATGGGGTTTATCAGCTATCGGAGTATGCTGGCGATGACGTAGGGCTCGATGGGGTAGGTCCGGCAGAATTGAATTACACTGGCCCTGATGAAGGGGAGTGTAATCACAAACCAGATCGGACCGAACGCAAGGCCGAACCCAACTTTGCGGAAACTGATGTGAGCGAATCCGACATGGTGGGTCTCACTTCGTTCCAGTTGTTTCCCATCCAGCCGCATCGTCCGCCCTACTACCGCTGGTTCCGAAACGATAAGTCCATGTGGGAAGTGATTGGTCAGAGAACATTGGTGGAATCCATCGAATGGGTATCCAATTTGGTAGAAACGTTTGCATCAGGGCCGTTCCCACTGTATCAGGGCCGAACCGAGCGCATCTCGATGTCCGAGCTGCATTCCTATGATCCACTGGAAGGCTTAAATTCGCCCGAGCACACAGCGCCAGCGCTATTTGAAGTAAAACGAATCGTGCAGATCATTTACGAAAAAGACTATCGCTTTGCCCAGCCGCCCAAGATGCCAACCCTGATGGCTACTCCATTGGATGGGAAAGTGATTTTGACTTGGGACGATATTGCCGATACCAAGACTCGAGACCCGTTTGTCGGCAATGTGAACGATTTTGAGGGATACAAGCTGTTCCGCGCTACGGATAAAAAGATGCAGGACGCCGAGGTCATCACCGATGGGTTCGGAACGCCATTTATGAAGAAACCCATTTTCCAGTGTGATCTAAAAGATGGCCGGCGCGGTTTTACCAATTTCGGTCTGATCAATGGCGTCGGTTATAACCTGGGCTACGATACTGGCATCACCCATTATTTCATTGATGAAAATGTTCAGAATGGCCGGACCTACTACTATGCGATTGTCGCTTACGATTATGGCGCGCCTAATATTGGCCCGGGAATCGCGCCGTCTGAAAACAATATCGTCATCGAGCTGGACGAGGCCGAAGAGGTGCGCGCTGTTGGCAAGAACGTCCAGATTGTCACGCCCTATCAATCCGCCGCTGGCTACATCCCACCGACAGTTGCCCCCATGCAGGAGCAGTTGTTTGGGAGCGGCACCATTACGCCAGAGATTTTGGCGAATAAAAGCTTGAAGCCGGGTCACACCTATAAAGTCAAATTTTCGATCGACACCGTTTATGCCGTGTCGGGTTACGATCATGGCCTTGTGTACGCAACCAGCGGTATCCATATCTATGACATGGATCTCGATGATGCGTTGGTCTATGAAGAAACCCCGGCGCATTATGCTTATGATAACCTGGTTCGACGAGATACAGCCGAGTATAAAGAATGGAAAAGCTACTGGCATTTGAAAACCAATGAACCGGTGAATACCGATATTTTTGATGGTATGCGCCTGAAGATCGATCTGCCAGTGGAAATTGCCACCTACGATCCGATCAATTCAGGGTGGGTGGTTGGCAATTCTGCCATCCATATCACACCCACGACCAAAGAATCTCGCTTTTTCCCGTGGGAATATGATATTGTATTTACCGATGATGATTCTGCCTATGTCGGCCGGGTGTCCACCAAGACGATGCGCGACGAGAACGATTTACGCCTGAGCCGATCGGACGTCCTGACCAATATGCCCTTCAGCTTTTATGTGGTGAACAAGATGTTCCGAGACTCCACTGGTTCTTATGAGCGGTTGGACCTGGTCGTTCATGACACCAAAAAGAACGGCAAATTTGATATCCTCGGTGATCGGGTATTGGTCGGCCCAGTAACCAACGATAATCGGTGGGCTGGGACAGTGTTCATCATTGATTTCTACTCGGTCACGGATAGTACCAAATTGCCCAAGCCTGGGGATATCTATCGGGTCACGTTCAAGCGGCCGTTTTGGGTGACTGACTCATTGACATTTAAGATCCAAGCCACCGAAGCGCTCGATCAGGTTCAGCTCAAAAACGACATGGATCAAATCAAAGTGGTGCCCAATCCCTACGTGGCCACCAATGCGATGGAGCCAGCCGTTGCCAATTTTTATCTGAATCAGCGCCGGCGCATTATGTTCACCCATATTCCAGCGGAATGTACCATTAAGATTTTCACCGTCAGCGGGGCGCTGGTGGATGAAATTGAGGTAAGCAATCCAGCGGATCAGGGGATTGTCCATTGGGATTTGCTCTCCAAGGAAGGGCTGGAGATCGCTGCTGGAATGTACATTTATCATGTCAAATCAAAGCGGACCGGGGCCGAGAAAATCGGTAAATTCGCTGTCATCAAATAACCAATCGAAGTTGAGATTCGAACTTCCACATCAATTAAGCAAATGAGAGGCGACGAGCAATGAAAGCATTCACGATATGGTCGATTGTCATTGGTCTGATATTGCTGGGGTCATCCCCGTTTTGTTACGCGCAAAAGCCCTATCGGGTTGGAACGACCACGGCTGATTTTTTGGCGATTGGTTTCGGTAGCGCCGGAGCCGCCATGGGCGACGCCTATGTCAGCATGGCAACTGATCTCTCTTCGGCTTACTGGAACCCTGCTGGCCTATCCTATATGGAACAAAATGAGGCGCTGTTCATCTACCAGCCATGGATTGCCGATATTACCACCAGTTTCACTGCGGTGGGGGTGGTGCTCCAAAATCTGGGGACGTTTTCGTTGTCATTGGTCCAAGCCAATTTTGGTGAGATGGAGGTGACCAATCTTACCATGCAGGAGGGAACCGGCGAGCTATTTTCTGCCAATGATTTTGCGGTCGGTCTGTCGTTCGGCAGAAGGTTGGCCAATTGGTTCGCGTTTGGCGCATCAGCGAAATATATCTCCTCGCGGATCTGGCATACCAGCGCCAATGCCTTCGCTGTCGATTTAGGCGTGATCGTGAACACGCGGTTTTTCTCTCCCACGGGCAAAAACGAAGATGGGATGAATATCGGCATGAGCATCTCCAATTACGGCACCAAGATGAAATATGATGGAATGGATTTGCTAAATCCCATCGATATCGCGCCCTATGAGCAGGGCAACTATCGGGATGTCCCCGGAAAATTTAGCCTCCAGGGGTGGGAACTTCCGCTGATCTTTCGCATTGGCGTTTCGGTGAATCCCTTGGTCATGGGACAGCATCGCCTCACCCTTGCTGCCGATGCGCTTCATCCCAACAACAATATGGAATCCGTCAATATCGGGGCGCAGTACAAAATCAATTTGCCCACCGCTGGCGATTTCTATTTGCGCGTAGGTTATAAGGCCTTGTTCCTCGAAGATTCAGAATATGGCTTTTCTTTCGGCGGTGGCGTGGTGCTGCGCATGATGCACAATGTTGGGTTGAAGATCGATTACGCCTACCGGGGCGTGGGCATCCTGGGCAAGACACATTCTTATAGCATTGGTGTGCTATTTTAGCAAGTGCCGGCTGCCGGCGGAAGATATCCGGCAGCCGCAACTTCCATCTAAGGTCGCTCCATGAAACGAAATTGTCTGATCATCTTCGCTGTCATTGTTGGATGTCAATTTCCTTTGCAGGCACAGCATCCCAATACCATTTTTCAGGATGACAATGCCCGAACAGGGGCCCGAATTATTCATTTTGCTGGCTGCGATTGGTTCGTCAAGTCTGGTTTCTGGGGCCCCGGACCGAATTACTTTTCCGATAGCGACTCGAGCGTCTGGCTCGATGCGCAGGGACGATTGCACCTCAGGATCCGGCAGGAGGGGACGATCTGGTACTGTGCCGAGGTGTATACCACGCAGTTCACTACCTATGGCGAACATCGCTTCCTGGTTGAGGGCCGCATCGACATGCTGGATCGCAATATCGTGCTTGGGCTGTTTGTCTATTCAAGTGATGAAAGCGAGATCGATATCGAGTTTTCTCGCTGGGGCGACCCCAATTGGGCCAAGGTGGGCAGTTTCACCGTTCAACCCTGGCAAACACCTGGCAATGTTGAGCGGTTTATCTGCCACCTCGATAGCGCCAAGAGCACCCATTATTTTAATTGGCAGCCCGATTCCGTAACATTTGGGACTATGCACGGGCATTATCTTGGCGACCCGCCGGCGCCTAATTATTACATCCATCGCTGGACCTATAAGGGCAAAAACACCCCTCGAAGTTCCAACAACCTGCGCACGCATATCAACTACTGGCTATTCAAAGGCGCTCGTCCATTAGATATCCGCACCCTGGAGGTCATCATTACGGATGTCGCGCAACCGCTGGCACGGGAAGTGCCGCATCACGATTCCCCGCCAAGCAAATTTAATTTTCTTCGAAATTATCCGAACCCATTCAGCTATACCACCACCATCCAGTACTGGCTCAATGACCCCGGCTCGGTCACGATTGAGATCTTCAATCTCTGTGGCCAAAGGGTAGGTAGGCTCATCAATCCTTCTGGTCAGGCAGATCGAAACGAAATAGAGTTTCGAGCCGATCATTTGCCTATCGGAACTTATTTCTATCGCCTAAAAAGCGAGCACTTTTCGCAAACCAATAAGATGATGATCACCCGATGACAGCATTGGCTTGCATAAATTCAAACGGCCAGTCAGCGGAAGATATGGCGACGGGGAAAAAACGGCGGGATAAGAGGATGGAGTCATCCTGGCTGGATCGAGCCCAAGGCCTCTGGGGACAATGTTTGCACATGATCCCCTATCAGCGAGATGAATCGGGAGAGCCAAGTGACGAAGTGAAGTTCTGCAACATAATGCATCCAACCAAAATGCGCAGCGCGATGATGGTGCAGCAATTGAATTGTCCGAACCAGGCGAAGGAAAATGAAACGATTTGATCGAAACAATCGATGGCAATATTCAATATGGGTTGTGCTGCTTTGTGGCATCCTCCTGATGATCAATCACTGCGGTAACCGGACCAAGACGCCTAAAGATATCGGTTTGCTGGCTAAAATTGGCGACCGCAGCATCACAGTGGATGAATTTATTCGACGGGCAGAATACACCATTCGGCCACCTTATTGCAAGGGCGATAATTACATTCACCGCAAAATTATCTTAAATTCGCTCATTGCAGAAAAATTGCTGGCGCTTGAGGCTGGCGATGATAATGACCTGACCCGCAACGCGCAATTTCAGCTTTATCTAAAGGGACGAAAAGAACAAGCCATGCGGCAATGGCTCTATTATCAGGTGGCTTATCAAAAGGCCAAGCCAGATAGCCAGGAAATCAGCAATATGTATCAGGTCGCCGGCCGGACCTACCGAGTTAATTACTGCGTCTTGCCCGATAGCAGTCAACTTTATCAGCTCAAGCAGGAGTTGCTTTCGGCCCCGGATAAGGTCGATTCGGTCTTTCGACATTATCTCGGATTGGAGGCAGTTCCGCAGCGCGAGGTGAGCTGGAAGGATCAAACCGAACCGGCCATTCACGAGGCGCTGTTTTCGCGAAAGCTGACAAAGGGCGAACTGGTTGGGCCTATTGCCACCGAAGACGGTAATTACCTGCTGATGAAAATTGATGGCTGGACCGATCGGCTGGCGATCAGCGATACCGACATCCAACGGCGTTGGGATGATGTTTCAGAATATCTGAAGACGCAGCACGCCAATCGAATCTACGCCGGGTATATCGCCAAGGTGATGCGCGGAAAAAGGGTGGAGTTCTCTCGCGATACCTTTTTTAAGCTGGCGGAAATTATGGCGCCGTTCTATCTCAAATCGCTGGAAGATAAAAAAGAGGCATTCAAACAACGCTTCTGGAAGGATGAGGTTTTGCCCGATTCGATCAGCGCCGATATCGATCATCTTCGCGATCGACCGCTTCTGACTATTGATGGTCAGACGTGGCGCGTGGACGATTTTCTCACAGAATTGCTGGTCCATCCCCTGGTGTTCAGAAAGCGCAAATTCGATCATCGGCAATTCCCGGAACAATTTAAGCTGGCCATCGTGGACATGATTCGGGACAAATACATTACGCAGGAGGCCTACAAGAAAGGATATGATCGGGTCGACGCTGTGGTCCGCAATCAACATTTATGGCGGGATTACTTACTGGCCCAATATCAAAAGAATCGTTACCTGCACGCCAGAAACGCCAGTGACGAAACCGATGATATGGAGTTGATCACCCGTCATCTTAATATGTACGTCGACAGCCTTCAAGCGAAATACAATGATCGGATCGAAATTGACACCGATGCATTTGAGAAAATCCAATTGACTCGGATCGATATGTTCGTGTTGCAGAGAAATGTTCCGTTCCCAATCGTTGTCCCCAGTTTTCCCCAGCTCACGACCGACAATCGTCTGGATTATGGTCGGAAGATGAGGAGATGATCGACGGCCATTAATGATATCGTAGGCTTCACGCTAAATCAGAACGCACCGATCCGATAGATTCATGTGGCGGTTTTCTTTATTCTGAAGCTATTTTAATGAACTCCCAAACATTAGGGTTTGAAAATGAAACGACCAAATGCTCTTACTCGAATATTTTTTATGAGTCTGCTCGTTTGTTTGGCGGTGTGCCAAAAAGAAAATCCCACGGCGGAGGGCAATGCCAATAAGATCCCTGCGCCATCCGGCTGGGAGCTTGTCTGGAATGACGAGTTCGATGATGCCGTGATCAACATCAACAAATGGAGCCATGAGGTCAATGCCCAGGGGGGTGGAAATAATGAGCTGCAATATTACACGGCTCGCCCAGAAAACTCCTTTATCGAAAATGGCTGTTTGGTAATCCAAGCTTTGAAAGAGCGCTATACGGGTCCGGAAGGGACGCGGGACTTCACTTCGGCGCGGCTGCGGACCTATCGCAAAGGGGATTGGAGATATGGCCGCTTCGATATTAAAGCCAAGCTTCCATACGGCAGAGGGCTGTGGCCAGCGATCTGGATGATGCCCACCGAGAGCAAATACGGCGGTTGGGCCGCCAGCGGCGAAATCGATATCATGGAGCTGCTTGGTCACGAACCCAATAAGGTTTACGGCACGCTTCATTACGGCGGCGAGTATCCCAGAAATGTCCATAGCGGCAAGTCGTATACTCTGCCTCAAGGCAATTTTTCGGATGACTTTCACCTGTTTACGCTGGAGTGGGACAGCACGCAGATTCGATGGTATGTGGATGGAACGTTCTATCAAAGCCAAGAAAAGTGGTATACAGAGAGTGCGCCCTACCCCGCGCCGTTCGATCAAAATTTCTATCTCATTTTAAACGTGGCCGTGGGTGGTAACTGGCCCGACAACCCCGATCTCTCGACGGTGTTCCCCCAGAAAATGATCGTGGATTACGTCCGCGTCTATCGCCGGGTGAAATGATCACCGATCTGCGCGGCATTAAGCATCCGATCTGTGCATCGCCGAGGCGGTCCATTCGTTTTTCGTCAATGTATTTCGACGGGCCGATTTTCGATCAAAATCATGATGTCTATTCAATAACCAAATCGAACATGATCCGAGCCAAAACATTGCTCTGGACGCTCTTTCTGCTGACGAATTCTCTTTTGTTTTACAGGGATGTTAGATCGGATGATCAGAGCCGAAATGCTTTGACCAGCATCAAGATCAGCGACCAGAGCGAATTTGTCTCGTCCAATCTTCCGATTATCGTTATCGATACATACGGGCGAGAGATTCCAGATGAGCCGAAAATTCCTGCCCGGATGGGGATCATCTATCACGGGGAGGGCGTGCGAAATTTCATCACCGATCCGTTCAACGACTACGATGGCTGGATCGGCATCGAGCTGAGGGGATCGTCCGCCCAGGGGTTTGACAAAAAGTCCTACGCCATAGAGACACAGGACTCACTGGGGAACAACCGCAATGTGTCGCTGCTGGGCTTTCCCCCTGAAAACGATTGGGTGCTGTATGGCCCATATTCCGATAAAACGCTGATCCGAAATATTTTGGCCTATCGTTTGGCCAACGACATCGGCCGCTACGCCAGTCGATCGAAATGTTGCGAATTGGTGTTGAACCGGGAATATATGGGCGTCTACGTTTTGTTAGAGAAGGTTAAGCGCGATAAAAATCGGGTCAATATTTCAAAAATTTCGCCCAATGATATCGCGGGAGATGCCGTCACTGGCGGTTATATCATTAAAATTGATAAACCAGCCGGGGCTAAACTCGATGGATGGGAATCGCCGTTCCCTCCATATCCAGACGCATGGCAGCGCATCTTTTATCAGTATCATTACCCGGATCAGGATGCGATAACGCCCCAGCAAAAGACCTACATCCGAAATTTCATCACTTCATTTGAAGTCCTAATGACACGTCCCAATTACGCCGATCCTCAGCAAGGGTATGCCCGCTATATTGATGTCGATTCCTTTGTGGACTATTTTATCCTGTCCGAAATGGCCAAGAACGTGGACGCCTATCGGCTGAGTACTTTCTTTTATAAAGATCGCGATAGCAAGAATGGCAAGCTGTTCATTGGGCCAATCTGGGATTATAATTTGGCTTATGGGAATGCCGATTATTATGGCAGTTCCTTTTTTTCTGGCTGGCAGGTGGATTTTCTCGAGCCAGATGACTACTGGCAGAATCCGTTTTGGTGGCGGCAGCTCATGGCCGATACCTGCTTTACCGGAAAAGTCAATCGACGATGGTTCGAGCTTCGGCGTAACATTTTCAGTTTGGCGCACATTTATGGCATTATCGACTCGCTGGTGCTTCATCTTGGCGAAGCCCAAAAGCGGAATTTCGAACGCTGGCCAGTGCTGGGAGTCTATATCTGGCCAAATCCATTTATTGGCGGCAGCTATCAGGCCGAAATTCGTTATTTGAAATTTTGGCTCCAGAGCCGCATGCTCTGGATGGATGCCCGAATGGTGGGGCAACCAACAGCCATTGCCGACAATCCCGATAAGCATTCACGGACAGATTTCCTGCTGGGACAGAACTACCCCAATCCGCTCAATACCACCACAGTCATTCCATTTACTTTGCCATTTGATTGTCATGTGGTGTTCCAGATCTATAACGCGGCAGGGCAAAAGGTGAGGCGGCTGTTTGATGGGCCGTTATTGGCTGGCCATCATCAGGTGGTCTGGGACGGCCGTGATGATCACGAACGGGAGGTGGCATCAGGAATTTATCTTTATGCTTTGCAGGCAGCCAATCGGGTGATCCATCGCAAGCTTCTTGTGATTCGTTAGCTTCAAATGAATGGGCCAGGCTTACGGCTTCACAGTTTGCCAGAGCGGAGGATGGCAATCGCCAGCCACAATCCCAACACGGCAGCGATCACATAACCGATCAGCCCGAACACCGAAAAGCCGAACATATGCCAGCCCTTGTCGAAAAAAATGATAATCGACGAGCCGATGATCAGCGCTGCGATGATCAAGCTGAACGCCAGCCGATTGCTGGAACGATCCATTTCGAGGATAAGCTGCTCTAACCCCCGATGTTCGAAAATCATATTCATTCTGCCTTTTTTGATCTTGCGCAGAATATAGCGCAGATCACTGGGCAGGATTTTGATCAGTTCTTCTGTTTCTTCTGCCATCTGTTGCAACGCCTTCAGCCGTTTTCTGGGCTGTAATGGTTGCGCCATCAGTCTGGAGGCATAAGGTTCCACCAGCGTCATCATATTAAAATCTGGGTCCAGGCTCAACCCAACGCTCTCGATCGTCGCCAGCGCTTTGGTCATCAATACAATATCAGCCAGGATAGGAATCCGATGCCGGCGGAAGACCTCGATCAAATCATTGAGCAACTTCTCGACCGAAAGCTGGCCGAGCGGAATGCCGTAATACGTCTCAATGAAGTCGTTCAGATCGATTCGCAGCATTCGGGTGTCCCGGGTCTCATCGATCAGCTCGGCATCGATAAACACTTTGATGATCCGATCGATGTCGCGATCGGCAATGGCGATCAACAGCTGTTGCAGATACGTTTTGGTCTGCGCATCGAATCTTCCAACCATGCCGAAATCCAAAGGAGCGAGGACATTATTGGGCAAGACGAATATGTTTCCGGGATGTGGATCGGCATGGAAGAAGCCGAGATCGAAGATCATTTTGAGCGTGGCTTTGGCGCCATTCAGGGCGATGATTTTTGGATCCAGGTCGGGTCGGCTGGCAAAATCGATCTCCGAAATTTTGACCCCATCGATGAATTCCATGGTCAAAATGCTGGACGTGGTATAATCCCAATACACCTTGGGCAAATAGATGGTGGGGTCTTTTTTGAAATAAGCTCGAAATCGGTCGATATTGCGCCCCTCTCGGACAAAATCCAGTTCAGCGCGGATCGTCTTGGCAAATTCATTCACAATTCCAGTTGGATTGTATAATTCGCTTTCCGGGAGATATTTTTCGACCCAGCTTGCCAAATCATAAAGGATGCTGAGGTCCGTTTCAATGGCAGCCCTGATTCCAGGACGTTGGATTTTCACAGCAACGGTCTGGTTGTTGCGCAGGGTGGCGCGATGGACCTGGGCAATGGAGGCAGCAGCAATCGGTGCTTCTGTAAATGAACGAAAAATTTGATCGATGGGCTGACCAAATTGGGCCTCGATAATTTGCTTCGCTTCATCTGCCGGAAACGGCGGCACCTGATCTTGAAGCCTTTCCAATTCTTTCACGATATCCAGCGGCACCAAATCGGGGCGGGTGCTCAATACCTGGCCCAATTTGATAAAGGTCGTCCCCAATTCGGCCAACGCCATTCGCAGCCGCTGCGCACTGGTCAAATGGCCGAGCTGCTCAACGGTTCGGGCGCGTCGGATCATTTTTCGGCTGATGCGGACCAGGCCATCCAGCCGCAGCCGCTCCATCACGTCCTGAAAGCCATAACGCAGCAGCACGCTAAAGATCTGGCGATAGCGCTGGATGTGACGATAGGTTTTATGCAATCGAGGAAAATGCATTTTGATGGCTATTTTTGTTCAAGCTTCTGTTTCAATTCTTCCACTTGCCGGGACAATCGCTCGAAATCAGCTTTGGTCGGAAGGCCCAGTTTCTCGATAGCCTTTTGAACCTCAGCATTGATCTTGGCAACGATATTTTGCTCCTGCTCCTTGAGTTTCGCCATATACTTATCCACAAAGGCGGCACGCTCCTCATTGGCCACCGCGCCAGCGTTGATCAGATCATCGACCAACTCTTCGATCTTTTCACGGCCCTCTTCGAACAGGCCGAGGCCCAGGAAGAAGCCTTTCTTCAATAAGTCGATCATGGTGTATCCTCCATCATGATGAATGTATAGTGAATTTTTAATTTATTGTTGGGGTTCGAAGTCCCTGCCCGTCCATCAATATGCTTAATGGAATGACCCTCGCTGATGTAGATTTTGATCAGATCCCTGTCGAACGCATCAATAAAAGGAGATGTACTTTCGATTTCGAAGCTCCGAGCCACAACTGGTGATCATGCTCATGTTCCAACGTTATCCGTTTATATTAAGACATGCAGACTTCAAACCATCCATGTCATTCGATCTGCTAGGCATCCTTTAGCACGAAGGTTTGAAATTTTGATTGCTTCAAACTTCATTTTAAAATGAAAAGCCAAAGACTGTTAATCAGACAATATTGAGCCCCTCTCCTGATCCACCTTCCAAAGGGGAAATTGCCGATACATCCTTCGCTGAAGCGACCGAAGGCACTGCCCGCAGGGTGAAGGAAGAGGGGGATATTTACGACCCGATGACAAAAGTTCCGCGCCATCATGACGATCAAATCGGAAATCTTATTCTTGGGTCGACGTCAAGGCAAGTTTCAAACCGCATGACAGGTTAAATCCTTTTCCAATTTTTCGACAACACCAGAAACATTTTTGTTGCAAGAGCCCAAGCACGAATTGAAATGTCATGCCCCATCATCAAACCATCTCTATTTCGATTTGAATGAAATGGCGGCTTGTGAAGAGATTTCTGCATTCGCAGCACGGATATAGCACGATTGAATTTTGCTGGTTACCGCAGACGCGAATCAGGAAACCAGCGTTTTGAAGCTGCACCCATACAATTGATCCGATTCGTTTGAATTTGCCGAATTGAAATTATCCCATCATCACCAGAAGCTTCATTTCTGTAAGCCAAGGGTATTTGCGGCGAATCCATTGCCTATGAGAACAACACCTGCTAATGATTTTTTCGCTTTAATTTAGTCATAATTTTTGCAACTGTCAATAGCCTTTTTCATCTGGCAAAATAAAAAGCGGCACGTCAGGGGATACAAACTTTCTGTTGAAAATCTTAAAAAAAAGCATTATATTCAAAATCAATTTTTGTTTCAATCCAAACGGTCGAGATCGATGGAAACTCGCTCGCGAATCGAGCCTGTTTTTTGATGCTGGATCTCCGAAAATATAAAGCGTATGGAAATAGGACAGCGATAATGATCATTATCAGATACAGAGTACGGAAGGGATAGCATCGTTTTTTTAACATGGTTAATCGTAAGGAGCCACAACATGAAGTGTATCATTCTCTGCGCTGGTTATGCGACCCGATTGTATCCATTAACCCTGAACACACCGAAGCATTTATTAAAGGTCGGCGACAAGGCGATTCTGGATTATGTCATTGAAAAGTTGCCAATGGAGCATATCGACCAAATTTACTTGGTGACCAATAATAAATTTTATCAGCATTTTGTTGACTGGCGAAATCAGGTGGGGGATAAACTGCCGATTATGGTGCTGAATGATAAAACGATGACTAATGAAGATCGACTGGGTTCAATGGGCGATGTGCTATATGTTATCGATCAGACCAAGTTTGATGATGATTTTTTGTTGATCAGTGGCGATAATCTATTTAACTTTGATTTGACGCCGATGCTTGGACCGTTCTTCGAGGGAAAAAATATCATTGCCCTGTACGATGTGCAGACCATCGAAGAGGCAAGAAAGATGGGGATTCCTACGCTGAATGCCGAGGGCGTGATTGTCCATTTGATCGAAAAACCGGAAAATCCCTCCAGTACGCTCAGCTCCATAGGCATTTATATGTTCCATCGCGAAGTGATTCACTTGTTGCGTCAATATATCCATGAAGGCCATTCTCCAGACAAAGTTGGGGATTTTATTAGTTGGCTCTGCCAAAAAATTCCCCTTTATACGCATCGCTATGATGGTCCGAATGACCTTTGGCTCGATATTGGTACGCCGTCGCAACTAGAACTGGCAAAGTCCCTATTTGCCAAATGAACATAGGGAACAATAAAACCTGGCCAATGGCTCCAGTGGAGTTCTTGGTGCAAAATTTCAATTTCAGGCTGAATATTATGCCTGGTCATCTCTCTATGGCTTTGATTTCAATCGCGGCTTGCGATAAGATTCCTCCATTCGAAAAATGACATGCCCAAATTGAATGGCGGATTTTGTACCAGAAACAAATTCAACATCATGAGCGCGATCTCACTTTAGCGCGTTCGGCGCTTTGTCTCCCATCTGGAAGGGAATTTTTCGGTCGGGAGGTAGTTGATCGTTATTTTTCATTTCATGATTCGGGTTGAAACTTCTCATGTTGTTCATTGTGACCAATGAGAAAGGCGAAATGATATGGAACCAATGATGTTTCAGAAAATAATGGTCCCTTTCAGAGATATTTTTGACGAACTCAAAGAATTCATCGATATCAAAGCGTTGCTGGTGCAAATCATTCTGTATCTGCCCAAGCTCGTCGCTGGAGGTATCATTCTGTTTGTCTTTTACGGGATGTATCGGATCATTCGATATTTTTTGTTGCGGAAATTCCGCAAGGCCGAGGTATCGGATTCGGTAGCGCATCTCATAATCAAAGTGGTGCGATTTACGCTATTGGGATTGGCCATTATTTTGGTCGCTGATCAAATTGGCATTCGAATCATTGCATTAATATCGACATTGGGAGTGGCTGGCATCGCCCTGGGCCTGGCTGCACAACAGACGCTGGCCAATTTCATTTCGGGCATCATCATTCTGATCAGTAAGCCGTTTCGAGAAGGCGATCTGGTCGAATTGGAGGATACCTTTGGCCGTGTCAAAGAGATTTCGCTGCGGTCCACTTCGATCCTAACGCTCAATAATTTTCTGGTCGATATTCCAAATCAAAAGATTGTTGAATCAAAGATCATCAACCATACATTCAATCCAAACATTCGCATTGCAGTGGGAGTCGGGATTGCCTATAAAGAATCGATCCACGAGGCCCAGCGGGTGCTTCTGGATCTGGTGAAAAACGATGATCGTTTTTTAACGAATCCACCGCCCAGCGTGATCGTCGAGGAGCTCTCCGACTCCAGCGTCAATTTAAAACTGCTGGTGTGGATCAAGGACTCCCAGCAGGAAATAGCATTGACTTATGAATTGCGCCAGAAGGTCAAAATGGCGCTCGATAATGCTGGCATCCAAATCCCATTTCCGCATCGCCAGCTTTTCATTGAGTCTCTGCCAGTAAAAGATCTCAAAGCGTTTTCGAGGACGGATTAATGCCAAAACAACGTCGAACATCAGCACTAAAAAAAGTAGCGAAATTGGGGCTTTATTTCAGCCTCAGTCTTTTCGCGCTGCTGGTGATTTCGTTAATCGTGCTGTGGATCGCGTTTCCTCCCCATAAAATTAAACAGATGATCATTGCTCACGTTGAGTCCAGTATCCAGCGACAGGTGTCGGTTGGACATGTGTGGTTCAATCCGTTCCGCGGTTTGACGCTGAATGATGTGTGCATCTCGGAACGTGCTGCCGAACACCCGGGCGTCCAAGACACGGCTCGTTTCTTTACTGCCAAAAAGTTCCATTTTCGCTATCGGTTTTCCGCATTGATCAAACGGAAGCTGGAAATCAAGACGATTTTAATCGACGATCCAGTGATCAACCTCCGACGGGATAAAAACGGCACCTGGAACTTCGCTGACCTCATGGCTGCGGATACCACAGCAGCCCAAACCAGAGATACCTCTGCCGTTTCCGGCCTCCCAATTTCCATCGATCTCAGGCAATTCGCGCTGAATCGTTTCACGGCAAATTTGATCATCCATCAATCGGACTCGATCTATACCCTGAGCTCTGGCGGTCTTTCGATCTTCATCGATGACTTGTTTTGGCCGCGCCAATCGGATGCGGCGGCGAAAACGAAGCCCAGGCTCAGCCTGCGGATCATCTCCGATGAACAGCCGTGGCATTTTGCCATGATTTATGGCGATCAGGCGCCAGCGAGACATGGTTGCGCGCAGCTTGATCTTGATCTGGCGCTCCAGCTTTTGGGCTTCGATTTCATCCAGAGCAAAGGACGGATCAGCATCACCCAGTTAGCGATCCATCCCGGGGCCATCCCAGCCGATCCCAATCCGCCCGATAGCCTATTTTTTCCCAGCGTGGCTTCCGTTCGCTATGATGTGACGTTCGATGGCCAGATCGGTCGTCTGGCCCTGGATGAGGTAACCGCCAAAATTGCGGAGGAGACGATTTTCACGCTCGAAGGAACCGTGACCAATTTTCCATCTCAGCCATATTTTCAAATCTCGGTGGTCGAGAGCAAGGTCAATTTAAAAAATATAATCAATTTCGTCCTCCCGCTCTTGCCAGATTCCATCCAGCAGCGCCGAAAGGAAATTTCGATCGATGGGGTGGCCTCTTTTCAGGGTTCGTCGATCTCTGGTAGCCCGTCCAGCGAAGGTGTCGAGGATGCGCTAAAGGCGAATCTGGTATTCTGGCTGGATAACTTTCATGCGAGCTATGTGGATCCACCAATCCGGTTCAGTAATCTGAAAATTCGCAGCCGCTTCTCCGAAGTGCATAACCGTTCTGGCGTGCAAGGAGCAGATATTCAGATTGAGGCCGATCTGGATTCCCTATTTTTCGCCATGGATACTTTCAAGGTTGGTTTTGGTCAATTGCGGCTCGATTTCGCCTCGACATGGCAAGCCGATTTCCGTCCCGATTCCATTCAAGCCGTCTTTTCGATTGGGAATTTCTTCGAAGTGCCATTGGATTTCAATTTTCAGTTCAAATCCGTCTCTGGACTAGATCGGTTTCGCGCCAAGGCTGATCTGAAGGTTCAGCGATTGCCATTGTCCAATCTTCCTTCCTCGGCCCTCACTGGCTTGATCGATCTCGCTGCCAATCTGAAAGCAGAGCGATTGGATCAGATCAATGTCAACCTACTTGCCAGAACCGACATGGTAATTTACGAGACCGATACCGGGCCGCTGATTTTCAATCCGCTCGCGGTGCGCGGCGAAGGATGGATGGCAACGACGGCCAAATTTGAGCGCATCCAGTTGGAACAGCTCATTCTCAAAGCAAACGATTTTGCAAGGGCGAATATTGCAGGCACGCTAGGCCTATCTGAACCGGTGCGCCTTGAGCTATTCGTCAATGATTTGATCGTCGATCACCCACGGCTAATGGCCTATTTGCCAGCTTCGTTGTTTGAAGGATATGAGACGTTGACAATCGGTGGCCAGTCCACAGCCACTGCTACGGTGACGGTTATCATTCCCACCGAAGGAGAGCCAATGATCGATGCTCGAGGCCGTGCTTGGTTGAATGGCAACGTCGAATATCCTGATGTGTTTCTCTCGTTGAAGCGAATTATCGGAACGGTCGATTTTACTTCTGATGGCACGGCCGTCCAATTCGATGTCACTGGAATGCTCGATAGCCTGATCATCCAAGGCGTTCGGGATGATCCGATTCGAAATATGCCGCTGTGGGCAAAAGCCCACATGCCAGACCTGGAGACGCTAACGCTGGATAGCGCGGAAGTTCTTGTGCCCCAGCTCATGGCCAAAGTGCGCGTCAATGGTCAGCTCGACAGCTTGTCGGGAAATATGCCCTCCTGGTTCAATATCAGTATGGAGGTGGACACACAACAAGATACGATCCCGGTGCTGAACGACGTGAGGCTATCTGGGAACCTTCATGGGAATGTGCATCTGTTTATGGTGGGCGATCTGGCGGATATCACCGGTCAGGTGACGCTTAATCTGCCGTCTATGGCGTATGGGAATATCGCTAAGCTGGATACCATCGAGGGCACGGTTCATTTTGCGCTGCGATATGATATTGAGCAGGAAATTTTGATTGAAACCAGCTCGGGCCGATCGTTTTTAGGAGCCGAGGGAAGCTACTATTATGACCTATTGCGCCCAACATATCGGAATAGGCATCCCCAATTTTCGACCGTGACCATTCGTCGCTTCCAAGCAGGGGATTATCATGCCAGAGATATCACCATGGATCTGTTGATGGATAACGAGCGGATTGAGGTGCCGCGCTTTGCCCTGAAGGCTTACGACGGCAATATGGCCGGGCTGATCTCCGCCAATCTTCATAAAGGGACGCTGGATCAGATCGAATGGCGGGTAAAAGCCAATGTCTCGCAATTGAACTCGGCCAAGCTATTGCCCGCGCGCCGGCTGCGAAGCAAGGGATCAGAATTGAATTTGACCATGGAGCTCTCAGGCCTCGGGCTGGATCCGACGCGCAAAATGGATATTCAGGGTAATTTTTACGTCACCCGCATCGGGCCACAATTTACCGATAACGTGCTGCGCTCGCTCGACCCTCGTGGCACGGATAAGAGCATTCAGGACACTCGGCGCTTGCTGAACTGGGGTTATCGCCCCAGGCTCATCTCATTTGAAATCAAACACGGCAACCTCTATCCAACAATCCATTTGCTGAAAGGCAAGCTTTGGACCAAATTGATTCCATTGAATCTGAGCGGCGGCAAGATCCAACTGGCCCGAATCCCGGTGAAATTTTTCATGACCAACATGATGTCGGCTACCGCGCAATAAATGCAACGAACAAATGTCCAAAACAAAGTCGCGATGACACAAAAATTTCATCACAGCCAGCATCTTTCCTTCATTGACCTCATCCGAAAACATCGGGATCAAAAAAAGCAGTTTGATATTCCTGATGCTTATAAATTGATCTATCAGAGCGTGTTCGGCCCTGAACATTTGCTGAGCGATCATGAGAGGGTCATGCAACGCCTGATCCAAGAATTGGATGCCATTGAGGGGGAGTTCAATGAGCCGCTCATCGAGCGGATATCGGCTAACGGGAATGTGGTTCGATGGAATTTGCGGCCGTACAAATTGCTCAAGGGCGATGCAACTCAGCTATTTCAGGCAATGGTTCATTCCAGCCAGCAGATCCGCGGGTCTAAGGATAAGTTCTTGTTGCTATGGCGACAATTTCTGCATGCTGTCATAGCAGGAATGTTCGATTTCGATCGGGAAGCAGTGCTTCGGTTCGATGAGCAGATGAGCGCACAAAACTATCCAGCCGTTCATCACTCCCCTGGGTATCGGAAGGCAAATCGACCCGCTTATCGCGTGCTCAGCCTAAATTCGGCCATGACGCTGGCGATGAGTTTGATCGAAAGGGATCGGGGCAATGTCGGATGATCTCATAAATCGCCACCCCGAAGGCCACTGCCACATTGAGCGATTGTTTGATGCCGGCCATTGGGATCTCGATCGCCTGGTCGGCCAGCATCACGACCTCATCGGATACGCCGGTGATTTCATGGCCCACTACCAGGCAAAGTGGAAAATTGTAATGAGCCTGATGATAGAGCTGGGATTGATCCGTATGCTCCAGCACGACAATTCGATAGCCTCGGGACTTTAAGTCATGAATTGCTGCGACCGGATCAGGACAATGGACCCAGGGGACTGTGCGCTCCGCACCCAAGGCCGCTTTGTGGATTTCAGCCCGCGGCGGGTAGCCGGTGAGACCACAAAGATAGAGCTTTTCCACTCCAACCGCATCAGAGGTTCGAAAGATGGAGCCGACATTGTAGAGGCTTCGCACATGATCCAGCAGGACCGAAATGGGCCGGCGCGGCCGTTGTTGCACCGCCTCCAGCGAAGGCGTTTGATCCAGCAAATCGAGATGGGAAATCTTTCGTATAGCCATGGTCGAATTCGGTTCGCTCGTGAATCAGATTGGTTTGCGATCAACATACACAATTTTAATAAAACAATCAAGAAAATTGTTCGATCAGGGGATGTGGCCCAACAGACTCAACCTTCCCCTTTCATGAAAAATGAAACGGATTCGGATAAATTGCAAATTTCTTTCGCATGCTGGCTCAACAAAACATGTGTTGGATTTCAAACCATCGCCGAATTGACAGAATGCAGGCGATTAATCCTTAGCTTTCAATGCATGGATAAAAACCTGTATCCGATTGTCTCTTGAAGCATATTTGATCCAGAGAAATTTAAAAGGTGTATTGAAATTCGCAGCGACAATTTGGGCTGTGGAGCATAGATCGGATCGGCCGCTTTCAGCGACTTTGCCATGGGATTTGATCTTCGTGAAAATTATAGCTGGGATGTGAAAGATGAAATGGATAGGTAATGGATATCTCTGGCTTTCCTGGTCAATTGGAGCAATGGACTCTGTTTTTCGCAACGGGGACAATCTAATATCAGTAATTTGATCATTCTTTAGTGTTCTATTTATCCAACCGAAAGGAATACATCAATGCGAAAAGGGATCACGTTTTTGTTTGCTGTCCTTGTTCTTTTCTCATTCTCTACTTCAAAGGCGCGGCAGTATACGCTTTCTTCACCGAACCAACAAATTCAAGTACAAGTGGTGGTGAAAGATCAAATTTCGTTTTCGGTCTGGTTCAAAAATCGGCAAATCATCAAACCGTCCCAGATCGGGATGAAGTTGGATGATGGGTTTTGGATTGGGAAAAACGCCTCGATTGAGCGAATTCAGCGCACGACGATCCACGAGATCTTGAAACCGACAGTAAAAGTGAAGAGCGCCATTATTGAAAATTATGGTCATCAACTTTTTATCCAATTCAAGGGAAATTACGGATTGATCTTTCGCGCATATAATGATGGCGTTGCCTACCGGTGGTTCACCAATTTTGATCGAGACGTTCGGGTGTTCGAGGAACTGGTCACATTCGAATTTGGGAGCGATCATCATCTCTATTTTCCAGAGGAGGAGAGCTTTTTTTCCCATTCGGAACGGCTGTATCCACGGATGTTGCTCAGCGAGGTGACGGCTGATCGGATGAGCTGTTTACCAGCCGTTATCGATATCGCAGAAGGTCCGAAAGTCGCGGTTCTCGAGGCCGATCTGGAGGATTATCCGGGCATGTATCTCACTGGCTCGCCGAGCTCGCCGACGGCGCTGGTGGCGAAATTTCCCTATTTTCCTCTGGAATTTGAACAGCGCCGCGATCGCGATGTGATGGTGACTCGTCGGGCCGATTTTCTGGCGAAGACCTCGGGGCAGCGCTCGTTCCCCTGGCGCATCCTGATTATCGCCGAGCAAGATGGCGCATTGCTTGAGAGTCAGATGGTCTTCAAATTGGCAAAAGACTGCCAGGTGGAAGACCCATCTTGGATTAAGCCAGGCAAAGTGGCCTGGGATTGGTGGAATTGGAACAATATCTATGGCGTGGACTTTCGGGCTGGGATCAATACTGAGACCTACAAGTACTATATCGATTTTGCCTCACAGTACGGAATTGAATACATTATCCTGGATGAAGGCTGGTATCGATTGGGCAATTTGTTCGATGTGGTGCCGGAAATCGATGTGCCAGAACTGGTCGCCTATGGACGGGAAAAAAATGTCGGCATTATTCTGTGGGTGATCTGGAAGACGCTGGACGATCAATTAGAGCCAGCATTGGATCAGTTTGTGCGTTGGGGGGTGAAAGGCATTAAGGTCGATTTTATGCAGCGGGATGATCAACTAATGGTCAATTACTACTATAAGATCGCACGAGAAGCGGCAAAGCGCCAGTTGCTGGTGGATTTCCATGGTGCTTACAAACCGACCGGTTTGGTTCGAACTTATCCCAATGTGCTCACCAGCGAGGGCGTTCGCGGGCTGGAATGGAGCAAATGGTCCACCGATGATCCCAATCCGGAACATAATGTGACCCTGCCGTTCACGCGAATGGTGGCTGGACCTATGGACTACACCCCGGGAGCGATGGTCAATGCCACGAAAGACCAATTTCGGCCGATCTTCCAACGGCCGATGAGCCAGGGCACCCGCTGCCATCAATTGGCCATGTATGTGGTCTACGAAAGCCCACTCCAGATGCTGTGCGATAGTCCGTCCAATTATCTCAAAGAACCCGAGTGCTTGGACTTTCTCGCTCGGGTGCCGACGACCTGGGATGAGATGCGTGTCCTGGCCGCAAAAATGGCCGACTATATCCTCGTCGCCAGACGCCATGGGAATGACTGGTACATTGGCGCCATGACCGATTGGAGTGCCAGAGACCTGGTTCTCGATCTTTCGTTTCTGGAAGATAAAGAATATACGATCGAACTATTCCAGGATGGCGTCAATGCCGATCGCAATGCGATGGATTATCAGAAGCAGGTGATGAGCGTTCAAAAGGGGAAGCAATTGCTGATTCATCTGGCACCTGGTGGAGGAATGGCTGCCTGGGTGCATGAATAACTCTTCATCAACAGAAAATATAACTGGTAAGGAATTCATCCGGCCATTCAATTCCAATACTGGAGTGATGGGACTCAGATAAAAAGATCCCATCACTTCAATATTCGGTCGTTTGAAACGCAGGATAACACGCGTCTGCTGTTTGTATTCCGTGGTCTTAGGCGTTTAGTACGCGGGTAGATTCTCGGATAATGAAATCGGTTTCCAGCACCACGCGTTCTGGGGGCAACTGGCCTGGCGTTTCGATATTGCGGATGAGGATTTCGGCTGCTTTTCTGCCGATCTCATATTGCGGCGCTCGGATTGTGGTCAGCGGGACGGGATAGATCTTGGCATAGTAGATATCGTCATTGCCAACAATGGAGATGTCTTCTGGGACGCGGATGTTTAAATCCTTCAGTGCGGTCATGACGGCCAGTGCCTGCTGGTCATTGAAGCAGACGATGGCTGTGGGATAATCCTCACGCCGGAGATTTTTAAAATAATTCATTGTGTTGCCATAGCTCTCTTCATGCCGCGAACCGATGGAGACAATCATGTCCTTATGAAACACCAGTGGACTCTCGCTGAACGCATCGCGAAATCCCTCGATTCGCTCCTGGGTATGGGAAGATTGTGGCGGACCAGCGAAATGCACAATTTTAGTGTGCCCGATATCCATCAGATATTTTACCGCCTTTTTAATCGCTTTAATATTGTCGATGGCGACCATATTGGCCTGGATGCCTTTGACGTCCTCCAAAAGCACGAACGGATAATTGATCATTTTCAATTTGAACAAATGCTCGATCTCTGCGGTGCCCTCAACCAAAGGCGCGATGATCGCTCCTTTGATATCTTTGGTCGAAAATAAATGGGTGAATTTCTTCTCGCATTCATGATCGTTTTCGGAACTGGCGACAATGAACGAATATCCCTTATGATGCGCATATTCTCGAGCGCCCAGGGCAATCGTCGTATAGAATGGATAACTTAAATCTTTAATGATAATCCCAATGCTTTTGTCTTGATTGCCGTTTTTCAAATTTCTTGCCATTCCCCGAGGACGAAAATTGAGCTCCTTCATGACCTCCAAGATCCGTTCACGGGTGTCAGGCTTTACCGTGTTTTTCGCATTGATTACGGCTGAGACAGTCCCTTTCGAAACCCCAGCGCGTTTCGCCACATCTTCAATCGTTATCTTTTTCATCAATAGCCCCGTTACCTATTCGCAGATCTGTTCTAATTGAAACGTTTTAATTTTTCGATAAGATAAAATATAATGGCTTTTATTGATAAAATCAATAGAAATTTTGGTCATGTTCGAGCATTATTGCACTCCATCAATTATTATGCATCAGATAACCGCTCTTCCCATTCCTATTGGAGGGTAAAAATATTTTTTCTCCCTCCACTTTGGTCAACATATTCACTGATCTCCCTTGAAATTCTTTTTATTCATCCACGGATCATTCGAGATGAACCACCATGGCGTGCGGAGTGTCGGTCATTCATGATCATAAAATGAAACAGAGGAAAGATGGTCGCTCATGATTTTTTTGCTTGACTTTTTAGTCGCTCTTTTATATATTTGAAACGTTTCAATTTCAATTTAACTTTCCTGTCCACTCTCGAGGATGAATCGTGTCGGCTCGAAAGATGATACTTCCTGCTCTATCAATTGTTCTGCTGCTTCATCCATCTTTTTTTTGTCTGGCACAATGTCAAGCGAGCCAACAAACCACCTCGGGGGCCTATTACACCCATCGGTATCCCAATCTATTTATTGAGCTTCTCGGTCGATCCAAATCAGAAGTTGACGAAAAAATTGATCGTGCCTTTCAACAATTGTTTTATGGCGATGATCATACCGAACGGATTTATTATCCAGTTGAACCAGACATGGCCTATATTGAGGACATCTTTAACCAGGATGTCCGCACCGAAGGCATGTCCTATGGCATGATGATCGCGGTACAGCTCGATAAGAAAAGGGAGTTCGACCGCCTTTGGAAATGGGCCAAAACTTATATGCAACATCAGGCCGGGCCGCTGCAACATTATTTTGCCTGGCATTGTACCCCGGAAGGGACAAAGATCGATGCGAATCCAGCTTCGGATGGGGAGGAGTGGATTGTCATGTCGCTACTGTTCGCTGCAAATCGCTGGGGAAATGGGGATGGCATCTTTCATTATCGATCAGAAGCGCAAGAAATTCTGGATGCTATGCTGGGAAAGACCCCCACGTCTCATCGGCCGGATGTGGTCACCAACATGTTCAATCCGAAAAATAAGCTCGTGGTTTTTGTTCCAGCAGGCCATGTGGATGATTTCACCGACCCATCCTATCATGTGCCCCATTTTTATGAGCTATGGGCACGCTGGGCGGATAAGAACCGTCATTTCTGGCAGCAGGCGGCCGAGGCAAGTCGAAAATTTCTCAAGCGGGCGGTCCATCCAGTCACGGGCTTGGCGCCCGATTACGCCACGTTTGACGGCAAACCTATGGATCCGTTCTCGGGCGCCGGACACAAGGATTTCCGTTTCGACGCGTGGCGCGTGGCGATGAACATCGCTATGGATTATCTCTGGTTCGCCCGAGATGCGTGGGCCGTGCAGCAGGCAAATCGACTGCTTGACTTCTTTTATCGCCAAGGGATTGATCGTTACGGCAACCAGTTTACGGTTGATGGCAAGGCATTGGGCAACGACCACAGTGCCGGACTGGTTGCCATGAATGCCGTTGCCGCTGTAGCGGCTACGCACGACAAGCGAAAGGACTTTGTTGAGGCACTATGGAACACGCCAATTCCATGCGGGACCTATCGTTATTATGATGGCCTATTGTACCTGTTGGCGCTGCTCCAGGTTAGCGGCAATTTTAAAATTTATCAGATGTAGCCTATCCGGCAAGTGATGATTTCCTTGAACCCAAACACTTGAAAAGCAAAATGATGCTATTCTCAAGAGCAAAGCGACGAAGGATTCTTTCAGTGAACGCATCTGCTTTCGTTCTCTCAGAAGAACTTTCGCTTGCAGCGGTCGCTCCAAATGACATGATAACCTTGAGTTGTCGCAAAGGAAATTGGTGCATGAATACCATCTGATGAACCGAATTTAGGTGACTCCAATGACTCATTCCAGCCATAATCGTTTTCTTTCATCCGTTAATCATTTTTTGCTATGGCTCCTTTTTGTTTCTCTTTTAATCTTTTTCTTATTCATGGACCCAAAAGCTGCCGCAGCAAATGACAGCGGATCTTACATTTCTTCAGAAAAGATCCCCGGCGCTTTTACTCTTGCCGCTGGTGGTCAAGCTGCGCCATTGTGCATCAGTTCCCAGGATTATCCCGGGGTCATCCGTGTTTTGAAGCATTTTCAGGCAGACATCGAACGGGTGACCAATGACAAGCCGGTCGTTTCCATAGATTCAATTCCAGACGCCGACGAGATTGTGATTATCGGAACCCTGGGCAAAAGCCCGCTAATTGCCCAGTTGGTTTCTGATGAAAAGCTTGATGTCGCAGATATTGCTGGTCAATGGGAGGCTTCGCTGATTCAGGTCATTGACCATCCGTTCCCTCAAGTGACATCGGCATTAGCCATTGTTGGAAGCGATAAACGCGGGACTATTTTTGGCATGTTCGATCTATCAGAGCAAATTGGCGTTTCGCCCTGGTACTGGTGGGCCGACGTTCCGGTAAAGAAAAAAACGGACATTTATGTTCTGCCCGGTCGTCATCGCTTGGGTCCGGCCAAGGTGAAATATCGAGGCATTTTCATCAATGATGAGGCACCGGCGCTTTCTGGCTGGGCTTATGAGAAATTTGGGGGATTTCATGCGAAATTTTATGAGCATGTTTTTGAATTGATCTTGAGGTTGAAGGGCAACTTTCTCTGGCCCGCCATGTGGGGCAGAGCATTTTATGATGACGATCCAGAAAATCCGCGTTTGGCGGATGAATATGGCGTGGTGATTGGCACCTCTCATCATGAACCGATGATGCGAGCGCATGATGAATGGCGGCGATATGGCACCGGCCCCTGGAATTACGAGAAAAACGAAGCAAAATTAAGGGAATTCTGGACGGAAGGGATTCGCCGAATGGGCGATTACGAGAGCATTGTCACACTGGCCATGCGCGGTGATGGTGATGAACCCATGAGTGAAGAAGCCAATATTGAGTTGCTGCAGCGAATCGTCAAAGATCAACGGGACATATTAAAGGCAGTGACGGGCAAAGACATCACCACCATCCCTCAGGTCTGGGCATTGTATAAAGAGGTGCAAGAATATTACGACAAAGGTATGCGCGTGCCTGATGATGTGACGCTGCTATTGTGCGATGACAATTGGGGCAATCTCCGAAAGCTTCCCAAATTGGACGACCCACCGCGCGCTGGCGGCTATGGCATCTATTATCATTTCGATTACGTGGGTGGGCCTCGAAATTACAAGTGGCTCAATACTAATCAAATTTCCCGAGTCTGGGAGCAGATGCACCTGGCATACGAATACGGCGCGCGACATATCTGGATCGTGAACGTCGGCGATATTAAGCCAATGGAGTTCCCCATCAGCTTCTTTCTAAATTATGCTTGGAATCCAGAACAATTTCCTGCGGAATATTTACCTGAATATACACGACGTTGGGCGGAAGAACAATTCGGCCCGACCCATGCAACAGAGATCGCGGAAATCTTGACCAAATATACTCAATATAATTCCCGTCGAAAGCCCGAGCTGCTGGCTCCCGATACCTACAGCCTGGTCAATTACCGAGAAGCTGAGACAATTGTGGCCGATTATAAAAAATTAGAACAACATGCCCGAAGGATTTACGATGCTCTATCTGCTGAATATCGGGATGCTTTTTATCAATTGGTGCTCCATCCGGTTGAAGCTTGCGCCAATTTAAATGAGCTTTATGTGACCGTGGGGAAAAACCACCTTTATGCCAGACAAGGACGGTCGGCAACCAATAGCCTGGCAGAAAAGGCGAAGCAATTATTTGCCCGGGATGCCGAAATTACACACTTCTACAATAAAGTCATGGCTAATGGCAAATGGAATCACATGATGGATCAGACCCATATCGGCTACACCTATTGGCAGCAGCCAGAAACCAACGTGATGCCAGAGGTGAAAGAAATTGCCGTTCCGGATCGGCCAGAAATGGGGGTGGCCATCGAAGGGTCAGAGCTTTGGTGGCCTAATGAGGCTGGCCCCGCTATTTTACCGACCTTCGATCGATTTCATCGACAAAGCTATTATATCGAACTATTCAATCGAGGGAAAAAACCGTTTAAATATGCGATCGAAGCGGATAAACCCTGGATCAAAATTCAGCCTGCAAAAGGTAAAATTCAGACCGAGCAACGGCTGTGGGTGAGCATTGACTGGGACAGAGTGCCGATTGGCGCAAAACAGGGCAATATTGTGATCGAGGGACCGCGACGCACCACTGTGGTGGTTCAGGTATCTGCTCTGAATCCGGCGATACCAGCCGCGGATGTGGAAAATTGCTTCATCGAAAGCAACGGCTATGTATCCATCGAAGCGGAGCACTATACGCGCGCTGTGAATAACCCAGTCATCACCTGGCAGCGCATCCCCGATTTGGGACGCACCCTGTCGGCCATGACTCCTTTTCCTGTGACAGTTCCATCTCAATCACCAAATGATGATAGCCCACGCCTGGAATATCAGATGTACCTCTTTAGCGCGGGCGAGGTAAAAGTGAAGGCTTATCTTTCACCGACTTTAAATTTTCACAATAATCAGGGCTTGCGGTATGGGGTATCGTTTGATGATGCACCGGTCCAGGTGATCAATATGCATGAACGCAAAACTTTTCAGGACTGGGAAGAATCGGTAAGGAATAATGTCACAATTGAAGTTTCCAGGCATATAATTCATGAACCAGGGAAGCATGTTTTGAAATTTTGGATGGTGGATCCGGGTGTTGTGTTGCAAAAATTGGTTGTGGAGACTGGAGACGTAAAGCCGAGTTATTTGGGGCCACCAGAGAGCTACAATCATCGGATTAAGAAATAAAGATCAAATCCAAGGGTGTGGTCTGCTTTAACAAGGGCTTACATGAGGCGAACCATCTGAAGAGCTCATCTGATGAGAAAGGATGATCCATGCAATATCGTACGTTTGGCCGTACTGGCTGGGAAATCTCAACCGTGAGCTTTGGCGCCTGGGCCATTGGGGGCACCTGGGGGCCTGTGGATGATCATGAGTCGATGTCTGCATTGCATCGGGCAGTGGAGCTTGGCGTTAATTTCTTCGATACCGCTGATGTCTATGGCGATGGACATAGCGAGCGATTGTTGAGACAATTGAGGAGTGAATGTAAAGAGAAAATCTACATCGCCACCAAAGTGGGGCGACGGCTTCAACCCCATACTGCGGCTGGCTACAATCGAGAAAACCTCTCCGCTTTTGTCGAGCGCAGTCTTAAAAACTTGGGTACCGAGACCATCGATCTGTTGCAGCTCCATTGCCCGCCAACCGATGTCTATTATATGCCAGAGGTGTTCGATATTCTGGATGAATTGGTTCGAGCGGGCAAAATTCGCTACTATGGCGTCAGCGTGGAGCGGGTGGAGGAAGCGCTAAAAGCGATTGAATATCCCAACCTCCAATCGGTACAGATCATTTTCAATATGTTTCGGCATCGCCCGGCGGAACTCTTCTTCGAGCAAGCAAAAAAGAGGCGGGTGGCGGTGATTGCTCGGGTGCCTTTGGCATCGGGGCTTCTCACGGGCAAACTGCGACCAGATACGACCTTCGCATCCGATGATCATCGGCAGTTTAATCGCCATGGCGAAGCGTTTGATCGCGGGGAAACCTTTTCTGGAGTGGATTATGCGATTGGTCTGCAAGCAGTCGAACAATTAAAGGCGGTGTGCCCCCCTGGGATGACCATGGCCCAGTTCGCGTTGCGATGGATTTTGATGTTCGATGCGGTTACCTGTACCATTCCTGGAGCAAAACGTCCGTCTCAGGTCGAGGAGAATGCCAGCGCCGGCGATCTGCCCCCGCTCTCTGCGGAGACAATGAATCAGGTGTGTGGTATTTATGAACATCAAATCCGTCGACTGGTTCATCATTATTGGTAGAATGGAACGTTAGAATACGGGGTATTGGAATATTGCAGTGCTGGATCCATGGATATTTGAAATTTTTAAGCTATAAATCCAATACTGCGGCAATCCTTTCTCCCCGGACTTTTTCGCATATTTCCTGGAGGATCTATGATTCGAACATCTAATTTGTTTCGCCTGCTTGCTGCTTTGGTGTTCATTTGCATTCCTAACTTTGGCCGGACGCAAACTTCTGGCGCTGATAATTGGGTAGATTATGCCTCCAACGAGTACGAGATTCAGCCCAATATTACCTATGCTGTGGCGAACAATACTGAGCTGAAGCTCGATTTGTATCTGCCAAAAGATCGGAGTGTGCCGCATCCGACGCTGATTCTGTTTCACGGAGGTGGCTGGGTTGCTGGACAAAAAGAGCGAAATGTGCTCTGGCTGCTGCCGTATTTGTCCATGGGATGGGCCGTGATCAATGTCGAGTATCGGACGGCAGCCAACTCACTAGCGCCCGCTGCCGTGGAGGATTGTCGATGTGCGCTCCGATGGGCCTTTTATCATGCCAAGCAGTACAACCTGGATGCTTCGAAATTTGTGCTGACTGGCACTTCGGCCGGTGGCCATCTGGCGCTGATCACAGGCATGCTGCCATCGAATTCTATTTTTGATCGAAAATGCCCAACTCCGGATAGCGTTCGCTGGAGATCTGGGGCAGCTCCTGATATAAAAGTGGCGGCCATCGTCAATTGGTTCGGAATTACCGATGTCGCCGATCTACTCGATGGCCCAAATGCTAAGCACTACGCCATTGAATGGTTCGGCAGCACGAGCCAGCGCGAGGAATTGGCGCGACTAGTTTCGCCCATCAATTATATTCGCGCCGATCTGCCGGCCATCATCACCATTCATGGCGATCAGGATAATATTGTCCCCTACCAACACGCGAAAAAATTGCATGCCATGTTGGACCAAGCCCGTGTTCCCAATCGACTGGTGACGATCAAAGGGGCTGGACATGGAGGCTTCCATTGGCAGGCCATGGTTGAAAGCTATGCCGCGATACGGGAATTTCTTCGCAAGAACAATATCATCGCCGCGGACTAATTGATGCGAATTTTTATGGTCGGCAAGGGTCTCAGATGTGTCATGCGATTGTTTTGCCAGCGAGTAACATCTTTGGCTGGTCAGCCGGCTGATCCAGTTCATTATCATCTCGTGAAAGGATAAACAGAATGACAGACCAGCAATGGGAAGTGCTCAAGAGAATCATCAAAGGCGAATTGATCACGCCTTTGCCGATTGGATTTATTATCGATAGCCCCTGGCTGCCAAATTGGTACGGCATTCACATCCTCGATTATTTCACCAATGACGAATTATGGCTCAGCGCCAATTTGAAGGCGATCCGTCAATTTCCAGACGTCATATTCCTGCCAGGATTTTGGTCGGAGTACGGGATGTGCACCGAGCCCTCGGCTTTTGGAGCGCGCTGCAGTTTTCCCAGGAATGAATTTCCACACGCGCATAAAATTATCCGATCGGAGAATGATATCGACTCGCTGCCCCGGCCCAATCCCAAAACCGACGGCCTTTTACCGTTCGTGCTGAATCGTTTAAAATTGGCGCAGCCAAAAATCGAATCTGTCGGACATCACATCCGTTTTGCCGTGGCTCGCGGACCATTCAACATTGCCAGTTTTCTCATGGGCACCACTGAATTTCTTACCACCCTAATGCGATCTCCAGAAACCGCCACATCGCTCATCCGAAAGATCACCGATTTTCTCAAAGACTGGCTGGAGTTGCAACTGGAGACCTTCCCTACCATCGACGGGATTCTTTTGCTGGACGATATCATCGGTTTTATTGGGGAAGCAGAATTTGTTCAGTTTGGTTTGCCGTATTTCAAAGAATTGTTTAGCGCTTCGGTCACAATTCGGTTTTTGCACAACGATGCCGCATGCCGGGTCTCGGCCCCCTATTTGCCAGAAATGGGAGTAAATTTGTTCAACATGGGCTTCGATATTTCGCTCAACGAATTGAAGCAATTGACTCAAAATAAGGTGACGCTGCTCGGAAATATCCCGCCCAGAGATGTATTGGCTAACGGCAGCCCCGCGGAAGTGATGACCGCGGTTAAAGAATTAATAGACACATTGCATGACAAAACGAGGACGATCTTATCCTGCGGGGGTGGTATGCCGCCAGGGGTTAGCAGTGAGAACCTCGAGGCCTTCATCCAGGCGGCAAAGAATTATGCCGTAAACTCCCATGAAAGATGACCCGTTTCCGACAACCAACATTTTTCTAAGAACAAAGAATATCAAAGGGTCACTCAGCGATGACTCGGTCCGCGAAAGATCTTACAGAATGTGCAAATCAACAGGAGGCTCACCATCGCTATCGAGACACAGGAGCATAGATGACAAAACCAACAGTCACTCTCAACACCCAAGGACCTCAGGCAGTTCCAGTTATTGGCAACTACCGCTGGCTAATTCTCTCGCTCATTTTCTTTGCCACGACCATCAATTATCTCGACCGCCAGGTGATCAGCCTGCTTAAGGACGATTATCTTGAGAAGATTTTTCAGTGGCGCGAATCGGACTATGCCAATATTGTGATCGCATTTCAATTGGCCTATGCCATCGGTATGCTGGGCATGGGCTGGTTTATTGATCGAATCGGCACGAAATTGGGCTATGCCATCTCGCTGGCGATCTGGAGTCTGGCGGCAATCAGTCATGCGATGGCCCGAAGCACAATCGGTTTTATGGCTGCCCGAGGGATCCTCGGCCTGAGCGAGGCTGGCAATTTTCCGGCGGCAGTCAAAACCGTGGCCGAATGGTTCCCCAAGAAGGAACGCGCCTTGGCCACGGGCATCTTCAATTCTGGGACCAATATCGGCGCAATTGTGGCACCACTTACCGTGCCGCTGATCGCCATGCACATGGGATGGCAATGGGCCTTTATTTTAACCGGCGGCATCGGATTGCTCTGGCTTTTATTTTGGTTCGCGCTTTACGAGGTCCCGCAGAAGCATCGCCGGCTCAAACCGGCCGAATTCGATTATATCCATAGCGATACGGACGAACAGGCAACCAATGAAAAAAGTTCTGGCCAGCAGAACTGGCTCAAATTGTTGACATTCCGGCAAACCTGGGCCTTTTTATTTGGCAAATTATTGACTGATCCGGTCTGGTGGTTTTATCTGTTCTGGTTACCGTCCTTCTTGAGCAAACAATATGGCCTGACCCAGACCCATCTTGCGCTGCCCATTGCAGTCGTATACTCCATCACAACGATGGGCAGCATTTTTGGTGGCTGGCTATCGGGATTTCTGATCAAAAGAGGCTGGCCGGTTCATCGATCTCGGCGCACTGCAATGCTGGTGTTCGCGCTGTTCGCGTTGCCGGTTGTCTCTGCCCAGGCGCTGGGACAATACAGCTACTGGTATGCAGTGCTCATCGTTGGTATGGCTACGGCCGGGCATCAGGCCTGGGCGGCAAACCTATTTACCACCGTCTCGGATATGTTTCCTAAGAAGGCGGTAGCATCGGTGATTGGAATTGGCAGCATGGCCGGCTGCATTACCGGGATGCTTATTTCCAAATTGGCGGGATTTATCCTGGATCATTATAAAGCGTTAGGCAGTATTGAGACTGGCTACTATGTCATGTTTCTGATCTGTGGCTCGGCTTATCTTATCGCATGGGTGATCTTTAATTTGCTCGTGCCACACATGAAGCGTGCTGAGATTTAATGCGGTACGGTTCAAAGCAAATGATTGAAAAGGTCGTTACAGACTCGGTTTTTTCAGCGCTTATCGATCGCTTCGATTCAATCAATGGCAGAGGTCCCATCTTCGACGCTGAGCTCCACATATTTTAGCGAAACATCTCGCAAAGAATTTTCTGTCGGAAGGGAACGCCATGGATCGAGCGGATGTGTCCTTTCTGGTGGGGCCTATTGAATGCCAGATGCGCTGGGTTGGAGAGGCAGAAATATTTGAAGCGAACAAGATTTCACTTGACTTTTTGAAAATAATTGCTATATTGAAACGGTTCAATAATTATTTAATCAATTAAATAATTCATATTGACACAACTCCCAGTCAGGGGAATGGATCATGACAAAAGAACGCAACCCTCATGAGCGCCAGCCCACTGCTGCCATTCCTGCTTATCAAAACCCTAATTTATCTATTGATGATCGCGTCGCTGATCTGTTAACTCGAATGACCCTCGAGGAGAAGGTCGCACAAATGCTATGCATTTGGGGGCAAAAGAAAACCATGTTGTTCGATGATGCTGGCCGATTGAGTGTCGAGCAAATGCGCCACCATCTCAAGCATGGAATTGGTCAGATTGCGCGATTGAGCGACAGCGGATCAGGGTTGAGCGCTGTTGAGATGGCGAATTTGGCCAATGCGATTCAAAAGTTCCTGGTCGAAGAGACGCGATTGGGCATCCCCGTGATATTCCATGAGGAATGTTTGCATGGGCTGGCCGCGAAGGATGCCACCAGCTATCCTCAGCCGATTGGGTTAGCTTCCACCTTCAACCCGGCTCTGATTGAGGCCATTTATTCCGCCATTGCTGAGGATGCTCGAAGCCGTGGTGCTCACCAGGCATTGACCCCGGTGCTGGACGTGGCGCGCGATCCGCGGTGGGGGCGAGTGGAAGAAACTTTTGGTGAAGATCCTTTTCTGGTGGCGCAAATGGGAGTGGCTGCGGTCAGAGGTTTTCAAGGGGATGCCACTTTTAAAGACAAAAAGCACGTCATTGCCACGCTGAAACATTTTGCCGCCCACGGCCAGCCAGAATCCGGCACCAACTGCGCCCCGGCTAATGTCTCGGAACGATTGTTGCGAGATACCTTCCTATATCCATTCAGAGAGGCCATTCAGAAAGCCAAGGCGTTGAGCGTGATGGCCTCCTATAATGAAATCGATGGAGTTCCTTCCCATGCCAATCGCTGGCTATTAACCGATATCCTCCGCCAGGAATGGGGCTTCGAGGGCATGGTGGTCTCAGATTACTATGCCATCACCGAATTGAATTGTCGGGCCGAGGCATCCAGCCATGGGTTGGCAAAGGACAAACGCGACGCCGCGTTTTTGGCTGCGCGCGCCGGAGTAAACATCGAACTGCCAGACCCGGATTGCTATCCGTTCCTCATTTCATTGGTGCAGCACGGGCAGTTACCAATGTCGGTCATCGATGCGTTGGTTGCCGCCATCCTCAAATGCAAATTTCTGTTGGGCCTATTCGAGGATCCCTATGTCGATCCTGACGCCATCCATCTCGACCGAAAGCTGGACATGGATCGTTCGTTGGCGCTCCAAGCGGCCCATGAAACCATTATCTTGCTGAAAAACGATGGTGAATTCCTGCCACTTGATCCTGGGATCCGGCGCACCATCGCGGTGATTGGCCCCAATGCTGACCGCGTGCTTTTGGGCGGTTACAGCGGCAAACCGAAATATTATACCACTGTTCTGGAAGGCATTCGGCAAAAAGTCGGTCGCACCTCCCGAATAGTATATAGCGAAGGGTGTAAACTCACTGTCGGTGGTTCTTGGGATGAGGATAATGTCGTGCTCCCTGATCCTTCGGAAAATGTGCAGCTTATTAAGGCAGCGGTTGAGGTGGCCCGGCAGTCGGATCTGGTAATCTTGGCGCTTGGAGGCAATGAGCAGACCTCTCGTGAGGCCTGGAATCGAAAACACCTGGGAGACCGATCTTCTCTGGAGCTATTTGGTATGCAGACCGATTTGGCAAAGGCGATCGTTGAAACCGGCAAGCCCGTGGTCGTCGTGTTATTGCATGGCCGGCCAAATTCGATCATTTATCTTCAGGAGCATGTATCCGCTATCCTTGAGTGCTGGTACCTGGGACAGGAGACCGGAAATGCTCTGGCCGATGTCATATTCGGGGATTATAACCCCAGCGGGAAACTGCCCATTTCTGTGCCGCGATCGGCAGGGCATCTCCCGTGCTTTTATAATTATAAGCCATCGGCAAGGCGTGGCTACCTGGATAGCGATATTTCGCCACTCTATCCCTTTGGTTTTGGCCTGAGCTACACCCAGTTCCGATTCAGCCATGTTCGGCTGGAAAAGGATCGAATCCGATGCAATGAATCTACCCAGGTGCTGGTGGATGTGGTAAACGTCGGTCAACGGCCGGGTCAGGAGGTGGTCCAAATGTACATTCACGATGTGATCAGCTCGGTCACCCGTCCAGTGAAAGAGCTAAAGGGCTTCCAAAAAATCACCCTCCAGCCCGGGGAAACCCGCACCGTAGCGCTTCCCATCACTCCAGATCTTCTGGCGTTCACGAATATCGATATGGAATACAAGGTTGAACCAGGGGAATTCGAAATCATGGTGGGCCCTTCGTCTCGCGACGAGGATTTGATCCGGGTTATTTTGGAGGTAACTGACTGAGTTAAAACAGCAATTTTTTGAACGGCTTGTTAGCTCTGCTGATTTAGATTTCATGAAGCAACTTTGAATTTATAAATTCAAGCCACCAAGCATCGTCCTCGATGCCTCTCAAAGGGGAGGCGATGGCAAATACCTCCTCTAAAGCCTTTAGGGGTTTACCAGGGATGCTTAAGCTAATCTGAATAAGCAGTGCCAGAACGAAAATGGCAAATGTTGAGTAGCACTGTCATTGCGAGCGGAGTGAAGCAATCTCTTCGCTTGATGTAATTCAACGAGATTGCTTGGGCATCCGCCAGCTTGCGGGCGCCTCGCAATGACCATAAAGCCTAAAAAATATGACTTTTTTATTGAAACACTAAGTACCATTCATATACATCGGAGTCGGGCCCGTGAGATAGGCAATAGAAGTGATGAGACCAATGGCTCAATCAAATTTGCCAATCGATCGATTGCCCATTTGGTTTTGCATGGAAATGTTTTCGGATTTTCAGGTTGGCAGGAAAATCGCTCTTGTCCAAAATAGGATTTTTCGTTTGGCCTTTTGGACAGCAAAATACAACGATAAACGCATAAGGCTAAATCGTGGGTGAATTCGAATGGTTACTAAGGTCAATAAGGTTTTCTGAATTGGTCTTATATGCTAGGCTGATGAAAACCTTAGTCACATCTAAAAATCCGTGATAGGAGAACCATATTACCTTGTTGAAAAGGCACTCTTGTCAAAAACAAGATTTCCCATTGAGCATTAGGCGCAGCAAAATATAATCCACCAATTGGCAAACAGGTTGAGTTGGAAGCTCATTTTGAAGGACGAATAAATTTGCTTTTAACGGACTATTTTGGAAGCAGCAAATTTAAATCTAAATAATTTTGGACAGCGGTGCAGGAAAATATTCGATTGGATATAAATTTGATTAGGTCGTTTCGAGAAAAGTGAGGGATCCCATGAACCGCTCCAAATCAAAGTTCGATTCATCTGCTCATGCTGGCGGATCTTTGCTATGCTTGCTTTCAAATATTTTCTGGAAGGCCAGGGAAATATCGTAAGTCAATTCATTAAAATGATGATCAATTGGTCGTGGCCATCCCATCGCTCCATGACGCAGGATCCATTGAAAGCGTGCGAAGCCGGATTTTGTTTGGCATATTCTTTTTGCAATTCGGTTGTCGTTTAAATCACATAGAATACCAATTTCATAACATCAAAACAAGGGGTGCACTGTGCCAATAGATTCAGAGAAACTGTCGATCAAAGAAAAGCTCGGATATAGCCTGGGTGATACGGCGTCGAATCTGTTTTTCCAAACGTTCATTTTATTTTTAACCTACTTTTACACCGATGTTTTTGGCATTTCCGCCACGGCCGTTGCCACGATATTTCTGGTGGGGCGCATCTGGGACGCGGTGAACGATCCAATCATGGGCATGATTGCCGATCGAACTGATACCCGGATGGGCAAATTTCGGCCTTTCCTGCTCTGGTTCGCCGTGCCTTTCGGTGTTCTTGGATTTCTAATGTTCATCACGCCAAATTTCAGCGCCAGCGGCAAAGTGATCTATGCCTTCGTTACCTACAATCTTATGATGATGATCTATACCGTCATCAATGTCCCGTACTCGGCGCTGATGGGCGTTATTACACCCAACTCACAAGAACGTACCGTGGTTTCATCGTTCCGATTTGTTGCCGCTTTCGTGGGACAATTTCTTGTTCAATTTTCGATTCTCAGGCTGGTGAAGTTTTTTGGTGGATCAAACGAGGCCCTAGGCTGGCAATGGGCTATGGCGGTCCTTTCAGGATTGGCGGTGATCCTGTTCCTGACAACATTCGCCACGACCAATGAACGGGTCAAGCCGCTCCAGCAGAGGAAAAATCCACTGAAACAGGATCTGGCAGACCTCTTCCACAATACACCATGGCTATTAATTGGCGGAGCCACGATTTTTCAACTGATCTATATCGTGATTCGCAATGGCAGCATTATGTATTATTTCAAATATTTTGTCAAGGATCAGCAATTGACGTTGTTTGGAAATGTGTATAGCTTTTCCTTTGGTTCCTTAGCCTCAAGCTTCATGCTTGCTGGCACGATCATCACCATTATCGGTGCTATTTTGGCGAATTGGCTGAGCAAAGTGGTTGGGAAGTCTCGGTGCTACTATAGCTGCCTGGCGCTGGCAGGGATCTCCACAGCTTTATTTTACCTCCTGAAACCTCAGGACCTCGTTCTCATGTTCATCCTGCAATTTTTTACCTCATTCGCCATGGGCCCGGTTTCGGTGTTGCAGTGGGCGATGTACACCGATACGGCCGATTATTCCGAATGGCGAACTGGCCGCCGGGCAACTGGCCTGGTCATGTCCGCCTCGCTTTTTGCGCTCAAATTAGGGATTGCGTTGGGAGGTGCGCTACTGGCTTGGATCCTAGCCGCTTATGGTTTTGAGGCTAATGTGGAGCAATCTCTGACCAGCTTGCAGGGCATCCGATTGGTGATGAGCATCTATCCAGCCATCGCAGCCTTCATCGGAGTGGCGCTGATGGTTCTTTATCCGTTAAACAATAAAATGATGCAGAAAATCGAGCAAGATCTGAAGGCGAGGCGACAATAGTCCGGGAAAAAGATGCTAAGTCAGACACCGGCATTCTGAATTGACCAGCCCAAAAAATGCTCGATCTTTGTTGCCATGCTTTCCATCCCGCGCATACGAGGCCAATGAACGAAAGGTTAATCGCTGTGGGATTTCATTTTCGGGAGCAAACGTTTTTCGCCATGGAAAATGAAATCCCACCCAAAGCATGTAGGGTAAGCCACCAGGCCTTCGAGCATTAGTGGATGATCACCATTCGCTTGGCGGCTTTCAAATTCCCCGCCTTGATCTGATAAAAATAGAAGCCCGACCTCAAATATTCGGCCTGAAACGGCACAGAATGCCTCCCAGGGGCCATCCGTTTGTCGATCAATGTGGCAATCTCATGACCCAAGATGTCATAAATTTTCAATTGCACCCAGCATTCAACCGGGAGCTCAAACTCAATGATGGTGGCTGCATTGAATGGATTCGGATGATTTTGAGATAATTGGAAGATATGTGGGATAAAGAAAATTCCATTTCCCACCGCGGTTTGGTCACCGGTCATGAAAATGGCCGTGGAAGAATATCCGCTCGATCCGTGATCATTGAATGCTTCGACGCGCCAGTAGTATCTGCGATTCGGATCCAGCGGTCCCACCTGGATGAGCGTATCGGCGATGGTGGTATCCAGCACCATGGAGGTGGGGACAAACGTGCTCATTGTCGCCAATTGGAAATGGTATGCTGTGGCAGAGCTGGAGGCATGCCAGATGAAAAGCGGGTTGAGTGAAACGCCGCCAGTTGCATTGGGCTCGATGATCACTGGGGGCAATGGGCTGGCGATATAGGTCCGCAACCATTGAAGCGCTGGCCGCTCCGTCCCGTCGGCCAACAACAAATACGTGTATGGATGAGCGGCCCAGCAATCACCCTGAATATATCCCCACAAGGTCATCCCTTTCACCGCAGGGTGACTCCAAAAAATTGGGAAATAGATCTTATATTGTGCAAGCTGGTCTGAGTCAATGGGTTCATCAATATCAAACTCCGAAATATAAATTGGCAAGCCAAGCGTCGCAAGCTTATCGAGATTCGATTTGATGGTATTGATGTCATACACATAGACATTGCTGGTGGCTCTTAGATCGCTTCGGAACTCAAAGTAATGGCCTTGAATGCCGATCCCATCGATCAGATTGCGTTGCTTCAGCAAATTGATCAATTGGATATAATTGTTGGTCTGGCTATTGCTGTGCAGAATATTATATTCGTTGATCAGCAACTTCGTCGTATCAGGACAATATTGTCTGGCCAGTTGGAATGCGGTAATGACCCAGTCCCAACCCGTTGTGCCATCGCCACCCAAGGCGTTCTTGTAGGGTGGGGGCGCGTGGAACGGCTCATTGACCACATCGACCATGGCCATTTTGGGGTATCGCTCGCCAACGCGCCGGATCCATTCTTCGATCTTTGACCGTTGGGCGGCGGAATCCAGGGATCCGATCCAACCAGGCTGTTGCTGCCCCCAGATCAATGTATGATGTTTGAAGGGCATGTTTCGATTAACCGCGAAATTGTAGATTTTATCCAACGGCGCCCAATTGTACTGCCCCTGAACTGGCTCCACCGATCCCCACTTTCCTTCATTTCCCGGCGTGACCTGGTTCCAATAGCGATCGAGATAGCGATAGATATTCGCGCTGGTGGCACAGCCCAAAAACTTATCCTTGCCCGCCGCCAGGGGCTGTCCGAAAGAATTCATGGGCGAGAAAACAACAGCAATGAGACCCACCAGGATCCCAATGGCAAGGCAAGAATGGCTGAGCTGTTTCGGACTTGAATGCTGATCGGCCGATAAGCCATGAAAAAGATCTCGTGGTTTCATGTAACAATAGCTCTTCATCTCCTCATTCTCCTCGGTTGCCTATATTTCAATCCAAAATTAAACATGCCAATCGAACCTCATCAATTGCCAGTTCGATTTTATGGATTTTCAAGCATCAGTTTCTCTCACTTGCTGGTGGATATGCGCCGATGTATCGGATTTTCCCCCCAGGGATGCCAGTTCGGTTGATGATTTCTATTGGTAGCGGAAGCGCCAGCTTCCCTGCTGGAAAATCCGTTAGCAATTCCAAATTGCCCAATTCGAGGCTCTTGAATAGCGGACCATTGTAATCCGGAAAATAGAAGCCATGGACTAAAAATTCCGGATGATGCTTCCGAAATTCATCGATTGACTTATACTGGATCCGACAATTTTCGTTCTTTTCCGGGCTCCATAAAATAATCGATTGATCCAGCAATTTCGCACCGCCGACAAATACATTGTAATCGAGTTGCGCGACTTGAGAATGACTGACCCGATCGCACAAAGCGGCTGGCTGCCAGACATACAGCAGCAATCGATTGAACTCGTCATCCCCCACCAGCAAATTGTTAGCGAACACGTGCCCGTGTCGTTCATGAACATCCGGACCGGTGCTGGGATGCCAGCCGAAGTGATCGCCAGCAGCGGTTCTTGCATTGCGCGAAATGCAAGCAGTGCTGTTCACGAATGTATTATTGTAAATTTGGACATTCGAGCTATTGAGCACCCAGAGGCCATGATCGCAGTTGACGAACACATTGCCGGCGCAGATCGCTCCCTTGGAGATTTCAAAGAAAAAGCCATTATCGCTGGGCCAGGGCTGTTCGATGGAAAAGGGAGTTTTGTTATTGCCAACGCCTTCGACCCAGTTATTTAGAAAACGACCATCCACGTTGCCGACATCGTACCAGATGCCGTTCGAATATGGCAGATCGATGACCAAATTATCCCGACAGGTAGCCCGATAGCATTGATTGAAAATTTTCACGGCAGCGGGATAGTAGCCTGTGATCCGTTCGATGTTATTGCGTGTGAAAATATTTTTCTCTAACAGAACATCGTTGGAGCTCATGATATAAATACCCTCGGTGCTAGTATCGCTTACCCGGCAGTGGCGGATCACCAGCGAATCGCCTCGAAGATACGCCGCCACCCTGGAACAGAACGAGATTGTGCAATTTTCCAGCACGGTTCCGATCACGTCCTTGCCATGATCCGTTTCCGGGGAAAGGCCTTCTGGAAAAGTTCCCTCGACCTCAATGGCTCGATAGGCATATTGGGTAAAAGTAATTCCGCGGATGATCGGCCCTTTACGGTCGGATTGTTTGCCATGCACTGCTTTGGTGGTTCGGAGCAAGGCCACATCAAAGGCAGTGATTTCGACAAGATGATTCGTCGGATTAGTTCCGATATAAACCGTTTTGGTGTCGTAATCAATATAAAAGGAATTTTCATCCACCTCGCCTTGCCAGCCGGCGCTTTGCAGAAATTTGCCATCCATGAAGACCATGTCGTTATTGAACCGATGCAGCGGCGTTTTTTTTCCCTCATGATCTCGGCGCCACCAATCGGCCGGCTTCGCCGGAAATAAATGCGGCCAGGAGGTCTTCCACAGGCCATTGCCCAGATCTTGCCATTCGGTTGCGATGAACGTCCCTTTCAAGATCGGCATTTCATCCCGGTACGGTTGCATCACGATCCCCTGGTTGAAAATCAAATTGCCGGTGCGATAGACCCCGCCTCGCAGGATGATGGCATCCCCAGTGTTCGCCCGCTCGATTGCAGCCTCAAGCGAAGTGGGCTGTTCCGGCGACATTCCCGATGCCTCAGCCTGGCCTTGGGGCGAGACAAAGTAGATTTGCCCGGATACTTTGGGTAATGAATAGCTTTTTATCATGGGACCATAAGGGCCGCCAGATGGCTGTGCCAAGGTCAACGTTATTTTCGAGCAGGCAATTACAATAAGGCTTACGAAGCAATTCCGGCCATGCAACATCTTGAGCCATGGCATCACACGCCGCTGCCTAATATTGAACCGATTCATGTCTTGTTCCTCCCATCAAAAAGTAGAAAAGCTGTGAAACGATCAGTAATTTTTCAAATCGACCATCAAGGTCATTTTACCAGTAAGGCTTTCCTCATGAGGCGAAAGTAGGATCCTCTCAATTGACACAGATAGAGGCCACTGGTCTCATTCGACGCATCCCATCGGGCGAGGTGATGGCCGGGCTGTTGAAGGCCGTCAAATAATGTCGCCACCTCTTCTCCCAGCACGTTGTAAATTTTCAGGCAGACATGATCCCATTGGGGGACTGAGTAACGAAATTCAGTCGTTTGGTTGAATGGATTGGGAAAATTTTGTTCCAGGCCAAATTTTTGAGGTAAAACTCGATCTCTTCCTTCTGGAACGCTGGTACAAGTGTCCTGCTTTGATATAAAATAGATCCATTGCAGCTGAAACAGCTTGCCAGATTCACTCCCAGCAAATTTCAGATAAACATCATGTCGACCAGAGACCGGTTTTACCGGCGCAGCAAAAGGTCGAAACGTTCGCCAGCTTCCGGTATTGCTGATGGTGCATTCAGCAATTTTATCCCCGGTGTCCAGTGAATCAAGCCATACCTCGATGGTACCGCCACTCGATCCGCAGGAGGCAATGACTCTCAAAGAATCGGCTAGGCGAGGGTAGTTTGCATGATGTCCAAATTCGACCCCGGCATACATCGCCCAATCGTTCGCATGGATATTATCGAGAACATATCCTTGGGCACCGCTATTATAACTTCGAATCGAGCCGTATTGATTGGCAGGGCACTCGGCCAGAATCGGTGTGTAGGCATCGCGGTAAATATAGAGGTCGAACCAGGCATCGCTGCTCCCTTTCACATATAATCCCTGGCGCGTCCCGGCAAATGTCGTGAAATCCGAATAGGAATCGATGACGGAGATATCCATTGGTTGCCCAATTTCGGACCAATGGATACCATTGCTGCTGAAATAGCCGCTGATGTTGTGATTGACTCGGAAAAGCTTGAGCCACAGCGTATCGCCGAGCGTATTTTCCGTCTCGTATTTCGTATGTTCAAAGCTGAATATGATCGACTTTCTATGATCGGCGGACAGCGAGCTGACCAATTTGACCGCCATCTTCTCGTCCCCGCGCATGATCCAGAGCCCAGCCTCATCGCCGCTGGATTGTGGTTTAAAATCGAGACGGATGATCAGCGAATAGTTGTGCTCCCCATCGTTTTTGATCAGCGTATTGGCTTTGGAGCGACTTTTCGGTGACAGTCGCAACCAGCCGGGTCGGTCCGTCAATGAGTATCTGTCAGGAGCAGTATAGCCCAAAAATGACCATTCTGGGTGCAATTTGTCCGAGCTGAAGAAGTCCGATTTGGGCACCATCCAGGGGATCCCACTGCTTGGCAAGCGGGGTGCCGAGAACGGCTGGTTAATCGGATAATCTGCCACCGGCCTCCCGGTTGGGTCATAGCGCACTTGATTGAGCAATCCCTGTCTGCCCTGTCCTTTCCATTCGGATTTGGCGTAGAGCGGATGCATCACCCAGAACGTGCTGTCGTCCAGCATGACCACCGGCGAAGCGTGATTGGGGCTAGTGAACAGGGAATTCCCCTTTTGTGGGTCGTCTTCATTGAAGAAGTCTCCCAACATCTCCCATGCGGCTGAATCGGCAGTCAATACTTTGCTTCGCATCACTTTCTGTCCGCCGCCCAAATCTCGGGCAAAGGAGTAATAATAATAGCCAGCGTATTTCCACATCACTGGACCTTCCGCCCAGCTATAGGGATGCGAGGGGGCTGGATTCAACCATTTCAGATCATAGACGACTCCAGTAGGCTGGCCATCAGGGCCTAATTCCACAATGCCGTTATTGGGCTTGCCGTTTTTAACGACCAGGTACCATTTGTTGTCGTCATCAATGAAAATCGAATTATCATATCCCAGGGTGTAGGGAAGGTTTGGTGGATCCTTTATTCTCACTGGCATGCTCCATGGACCGGTTGGATCGGGCGCTTTGACGAAATGCATAGCATTGGCTCGTGAAAAGAAATGCCAATATTCGCCACGATAGTAGACCATGTGGCCGCCCCAGCAGCCTCCTCCCGGGGTATCGCCATAGCCGCTCCAGGAAGCGCTCACTGGCTGGGCGATCGCCTCCCAATGCACTAAATCCGTGGAATGATAGATCACCGGCGTTGGATTGAACGAGGAACCCGTGGTGTAAAAATGGTTTCCCACTCGAGTGAGCGTGCAATCGGGATGATCGCCGGGAATGACCGGGTTCATATAGGTCAGCAACGAGGGGGACCGAGCATCTCTGCTGGACCCTAACAAGACGCCGAGCGCAAGTGTAAGAAGAATCCTTTTCATGATGTTCCTCAATTTCATCTGAACAAATCGATTTCAGCTCCGATAGAGCTCCATCAGATCTATGGCGAAACGGCCTTCTGAATGCGACCCAACTTTGGAGCAATGATGATCGTATTCTCGCCAGCAGGAACAGTAATGACGTAAGCTCGAGTGTAACAGCCGCTTGGGTGTAATCGAAAAATCGTTTGGGAAAGATATCCTGCATGACAAGCCGCCAGAATCGCTGCATTGATATTGCTTTAGAAATATTATCGTAGGGTAAGCACTCAGAATCATCGATTTGCGCAACGACCGCTGCCATTCTCAAAATTGAAACCGCGAGAAAATGCAGAGGCGATTCCTTGAATTTAAATTTAGAAAAGCGCTTTCTCATGCCGTTCTCTATTGAGAGACAAAAGTCGTGATGCTCGAAGCCGCTAAGGTTGCAGTAAACCTTCCATTCTTGGTCACAAGATTGCTTTTTCGGACCGCATTCTCGGTGATTGAGGTCACGTAAGGCGTAAACGCGGGAACGTTTCCATTTTTCAAAACAAATTCCTGTTCTATAGGTGCCGAACGCTGGTTAATCGCCACGATCACCACTTTCGAATCGCCTTTATATGCGGTCACATACACTTGCATTTGGGGACGTTGCGTAGCAAGAATCCGGAAATATCCAGGCCGCACGAACCGGGAGAATTGCGACATCACATAGCCGCGCTTGCTCACGCGACCGTCCTCTTTGATCGGCCCATAGAATCGCACGATGTACCACCAAATATAAGCACTCATTCCCACGAACATGCAATCGTTGATCTCCTTTGCCGTGGCCAATACCTTGGTCCATGAAGTATCAGTATCCAGGTGTTCGGTCATCCAGATTTCCTTGCCCTTACTTTCTGCCAAAGGATAACTGGTCAACCCGCCCCCATAAATATGCCCACCGATAATGGTGACATGGGATGCGGCGACCGAATCCAGCAAAATTGGATCCGACAGGCTATGGTTGAAATTGAACGACTCTGGCACGATGATATTCGCGCCAATGGCCGGCGCATTTTCTTTGACGAACTTCAGCAACTCCGCTGCATTCCAATCGCAGGATTCATAGGTCACCTGAACATCCGGCTCATTTTGGACGGAGACCTCATAGAGGGGGACACCATTTTTTGCCATAAAATCAACAAAAGATCTCAAATGAGCGGCATAATCGGCATAGGCGGACTCGAGCAGACGACCACCGACCAGATTATTGTTGGTTTTCATGCTGGCCGGTGGTGACCAGGGGGACGCGATGATTTTCACGCCTCGGTCATAGGCCGCTTTGGCCGTAGGAACATTGAAGCCAAATTCACTGGCGCTTGGTGGAATGCGAAGTCGCAGAATGGTCAGACCAATCTGCCCGTCATCAGTTCCAAAGGCCTTTTCGATTTGATCAGCAGTCATATCCGGACGCCATCGCAAGATATTGGCGGCCCCGAAGCCACTGATGTGCTGGCGAAGGCTGTCCAAAAAAACAACGGCGGCTGACGAGCTGATATATTCTTCAACAACAAAATTCAATTCCGCATTTGAGGGAATCGCGACGTCGTTGATCTGTTTTGGGATGATCATCGGGATCGTGCTATCGGTATTGGCGATTCGAACAGTATAATAGGGTTGAATGCCAACCCTTGTGACATCCGTTCTAAAATTCAGTTGTGGAAGATTTTCAAAGACTACTGGCCCCGGTTGAGCCGATCCCGTGGTGACGATCATTTTCTTGACAAGCGTTTTATCCCCTGCTTTTAGCCGGCAGAAATAAATGCCCGACGCCACTGTTTTTCCGTCACTGTTTCGGCCATCCCAGAACACCTGATGAGATCCTTTGAGCTGAATACCACACACAAATTTTCTCACCTCTCTGCCAAGCACATCATATATGGCGATTTGCACCTCGGATGTTCCGCTCAGCCGATACGGGATAGTCGTGCCCGATGAGAATGGGTTCGGATAGTTTTGTTCTAACTTAAAATCGTCCGGTGGTGCTGCGGGAAGGTCTACCGACGTGGGGATGCAAATGGAATATTGGCCCAGACGGGTGGTTAGCGTCGAGAATTGCCGGCTGGAATCGCTGGCATCAATAAATAGAATGAGGGCATTTTGCACTGGTTCGATGGATGTCGATACTGTGCCGCGTATCTCCAGCGCCAATGCGGTGCAATTGATAATTAAAACAGAAAGAAGCTGTATAAAAAGAGCAGTATTTTTTTGAAAATGACGATTGAGCTTCATGATTATACCTTTCGGAAAATGAGATTTCATTTGTCGATAAAAGAACAGTGAGGAAATCCAAAATCCCTTCATGAATCATCCACAAAGTGAAGAAATCCATTATTTGTAGGAATAAAGCTTCACCTTTTGAATGCCATAAGTGCCCCCAGGCAGATGCAAATGTCTTCCCTGGTGGCTCTGGTCCCCATTCATGCGACGGCCCGGCTTCCAGATCCCATGGATGAATTGGCCTTCGTCGATCCGTTCGATTCCAGCGATTGAACCATCGTTGGACCGAGTTTCAAAGGTAATAATGATGCCGCTCCCTGCGATCAAGAATTCATCAGGTTGGAGCATGATAATCATTCCGCCAACCCTAGGCACCTCCCCCTCCGATCGCTGGGCATAGGGCCAACTATATTCATGACGAATATTGAAAAGGTAATCTCCAAGTTGCACCTGAGTATGATGATGGGTGCTATCGAGCAAGATCCCGGCCATTTCGCCTTTTCCCTGTTTCATCAGAATGAGTGGCTCAAGCTGCTGCAACACGTCATAAGCTCTGGCAATCGGATGAGACGCGGGATCCTTTAGCGATTCAATCGAGAATGGACTGTAGCCCATTGCATTGTGCTGAGCAATGGCATAAAAGGCGTTAACTGGGCTTTGACTATTTGCCGCTTCCGGAATAAACAGCGGATTACCCGACCGATCATATTTTTCGCACCATTCTTTGAAATTTTTGAAGTAAATGTCGGGTGCCAGGAAATCGATATGCGGGGCTGCTGCCCGCCAGACATCCAAAAGATGCGGCAATGGGCCGCCGCTCGGGTATTGTCCCGGTTGAAAATTGGGACGGATGAGCGCGGCATTGACAAATATGGGCAGCGGATAGGCCTCTTTGCCTGCCTTTGCTACCTCGTCAGTATATCGGGCGAAATGCCAAGCGATGAAAATTTCATCTGTCTGCAATCCCTTGCCGAAAACCTGTTCCCAAGTTCCTGAGGTCTTAAAGCCCGTTTGTTCCCAGAGCTGGCGAAATTCTGGAATCAATGCTTTCTTATTTTTCTGCAGATAATTCATCAAATCAGCAGGCACGGAACCTGCGAAAAGCTGGTTTGCCTGCTCACAATAATCCCGGGCATCAGGAATCATTCCGATCTCATTTTCGACTTGGATCATAATGACTGTCTGTTCCAGTTCGTCGATGGAGCGGATGTGATGCATCAGCGCTTTGAAGGCACGGGCATCGGCGTTTCGGTTCTGTTCGCTGAACGGCGTCAGAATATCGAGGGCCTGGCCGGATCGCGTCCGTGCGCGAGGGAATCGCTTTAGATCCCTTTTGACCCACGAAGGAGCATAGCAGGACATGCTGTTTTTCCACGAGCCGAACCAGAGCAGTATCAGCTTCAAATTATATTTCCGAGCCGAATCAATCACGCTATCGACCAACGCAAAATCAAAATTACCCTCCTTGGGCTCGATCAATTCCCAATACACCGGACAAAGGATGGTATTGAGGTTCATTTTTTTGAAATTATCCCAGTAAGGCCGAAGGTAAGCCAGATCGGACGCCGTAGAATTTCCCAGTTCTCCAGCCAAAATCAAAAACGGCTTTCCCTGGATGAAAAGCTGAGAGCATGACCCCTGCCTGACCAGGTGTGGGATGGATGGATGTTTGGACTGTCCATGAACGATTGAGATAAACAGAACCAAAATCATTGGGATGAATGATTGTTTCACATGCCATACTTTCATTTGATGGTCCTTCAGATAATGAAAACAGCCCCGGATAACCGGGGCTGTTTATTAGGGTCTAAAACGCGTTTAAAATAGATTGATCAGTCGTTGCAGATCATTTCAGCGGGATTGAATTGCCAATCCGCCTATTTGATCAGCAACGCTTTGCTGACGCTGACGAATTCCCCGGCTTTGAGTTTAATGAGATAGACGCCAGATGCGAGTGCGCTGGCATCGAAATTGAGCTTATGATAGCCTGCTTCAAATCGACCCTTGGCCAGCTCCGCAACGATCCGTCCCGATACATCATAGACGAGTAGATCCACTTCGCTGCTTTGGGGCAATGCGAATTCAATCGTTGTCGTCGGATTAAACGGGTTGGGATACTGCTTCAGCGCATAATTGGCTGGTAATTGGTTATAGTGCGCGAACGGCGCATTATCATCATGAATGGCCGTCGTAATGTCGGGGCCGCGATCAACTTTAATCTCAAATAAATTCAATTTCGTCGTTGTGGAATTATTGATCGCAAACACAATGCAATTGATCTTGCCCGTGGTTGCTGCCACGATGGCCGAGCACTCCCAGGAATAGTTTTTATCGGTTTTGGCGAGCTTTGCTCTCACCAAATTGCCTGTCGTCTGAGCCGAGATGGAAATGGCGAATTCATAGGTGCCCGGGCCAGCGATGGCGTTGGCAGGCGTCTGAAGCGGGACCCCGAATGGTGTGGCCGTGCTGCCGGTGATGTCCCACCATGCTCCATTTGTAATACCGCCCCAGGTGCCTTTTCCACCCGACCAATTAGCGATATTCGTGCCGCTGGGGGGAACAAATAAATAGCCAGAATGAGCTCGATCCGTGCCAGTCCACACCCAGTTAGAATCCAGATTGGGATCTTGTTTGAGCGTTCCTGCACTATCGCTGTCGAATAGCCCGAATCGCAGACTTCCGAGGTCCTCAAAACCGCCACCAACCAGCTCAATTTTACCGGTCACGATCAGCGCACGATCCTTTTCTGTGCTCAGGATATAGGGATCGCCAAGAGCGCCGCGGATTGCTGCCCAACCCGTCGGAGCAGCAGTCCCGCCGATGCTCACATCTCCCTCGAATTCACCCAGGGTAAGATCCCAACCGCCAAGGTGACCACCGCTGAATCCCCAGTTGCCAACGTAATAGGCCTGCCATGGCGCTTCTGGAATTTCAATTGGCTTGCCAAGATCGACTTTGACTTCGTACAAATTGACCTGAGTGGCCAGGAGGTCTGTGTTGAAGCCAAAGCAGATGCCATTGAATTTGGTGCTGATTTGAGCAGTGTCCCTGGTGATGCCACCGAACCAGTACTTGTTGTTCTCTTCAATCATGTACCAGCGGATTTCATTGCTGCCATCTGGCAACGGCTGAACTGAGATCGCCCAATTATATACCCCAGCGATCATCTCGGCATTGCGCGGCGCCTGGTTGACCGCGATGAGTGGCACATTGCCGCTGTAGGTGCTATTCCAGCCAGCAACGCCTGGCACGGTCCAGACAGTGCCAACTCCCAGCGTCCCATTGGCCATAGTGCCGGCGCCAGTTCTCGGGGTGAACTCGTAGCCAAAATGCGGTTTGGTGCTGACCCAAATCGCTGAGTCCGTGTACTGGTAATTCAATACCGCACTGTCCTGGAAGGTCAATGCATAGCGGAGATGGGTATATGCATCATCACAGCCACCACCGACAAATTCCAGCTTGCCGCTGACAACCACCGCTTGTTCGGTAGTTGCTTCAAAGGTTTGACCAAAATCGCCGCGAATGGTCGCCCATCCAGTTGGCACAGAACCGGAGCCGATGCTGGCACTTCCAGGTGGGGTTGCTGCCGTGTTCAAAATTGGCCAGGCTGTGCCACGAGCGGTCTTGCCCCAATGCTCAACATAGACCTGCGACTGAGCAACTGTTCCGAAAAGAAGCAGAACAGCCATCATCGCAAACCATTGTCTCACTCCCTTTTTCATCATTGTGTTTCTCCTTATAATTTTAGTGAATTTCGACAACCCAATAAATCCGAAAACCGATCAAAAGGGATGATGTTGTAACTGCGATAGAGTTTTCATCCACCTCCTTTCCTGTTTGAGAGTCATGTCGGACAGGCTTCTGCATGATATCACCTATCGCATTGTGAGCACGAGCCCTCTAATTGGAACTGAGGTACATAAGATGAGGTGTCGCTGAATTTGCAGAAGCCTGTGATATGGATAGTTCATTGAATCATTGCTGAAGCACACATATCGCTATTTTATCAAAACGAGCTTTTTCATTATGTTTACCTTGTCCGATTGCAATCGATAGAAATAAATACCGGCCGCTACATTGCTTCCATCAAAAATGGCTTCATAATTACCTGCCCGTTGAATTCCGTCGAATAGCGTCGCAACTTCTTGTCCTAAGTTGTTATAGACCTTTAATGAAATACGACAGGTTTTCGGAATAGAATATCTGATATAAGTGACGGGGTTAAACGGGTTAGGATAATTTTGGTATAAGGTGAAATGATCGGGAATAACGGAACTGGGTAATAGTTTTACAGCCAGAGCGCTATCGGGATGAATGCCAAGTTCCATCCATCGATTGATTTTCGCATGTTCCTGATCGGCTTGAGCAAGCCAGGCAGAGTAGTAGTCCTTCGCCCCTTCGCGGATTTTTGGGTTCCACCAATGATAGAGGTCTCCCAGCGGAAATCCGCCCATCCCAGCGGTCAACAGCGTATCATTCGCATAAGCCAGATTTTCTGGTAACGGCCATTGCTGGTTAAATCCAGCTTCTGGCATATAGGCCCACATGGTATCCAAATTCGTGCTCCATTTCTGCCACAGGAAATACTTCAGTGGTTCTAAATTCAACGGCGGAACGATGAATCGTGGATTGACCTTATCGCGTAATTCGCAGACATCATACAATGCTGCTCGGTTGATATAGGGATAGGCTTTGATCTTGTTGCCCGCCGCATCGATAAAAGTTGAATCAAAATAGACCAGGGAAGTGCTGTCCACCATGGGTCGGGGATAGGGAATCATATCGAACAGCCGTTGCTTGTATTGTTCTTTGCTGTATGGATTGCCGACCTCATTGATTCTGGGATTTGGTCGCCATGGTGTATTGCTATAATTTTTCTCCCAGCCGCCACGCATCCAATCAACAAGCCAGTTGTCCAAGTAATAGGCGCTATGGGCAAACAGGATATGGCGATCATCATCCGTAAACGGAACGGAAAAAGGTATGGATGCGACTGGCGTAATAGTGACTGTTCCGCTTGCTGGATTTGTCCCTTGGGCGGGGATGAATCCCAACATCCAAACATTGACAAACAAGCAGTTGGTCACGTTCAATCGCCACCACCAGCCGCTCTCTAATGGAAACATCACCACATTGTAAAAGGTGCAATGGTTGAAATAGACGTTATCACCGTAATTGGTGCCCTCCTGCATATAGACATAGCCCATGTTGGTGAAGGTGCAGTTTTCGAAATAGACGGAATCTGTATGATAGCCAGGGACATCGTAGGGGAATGAGACAGCCCGTCCATAATACATGAAATGGCGATCCGTGCAATTACGGAAGAAGCAGTTCTTAAAAACGCCATTAAAATGTCTACTCCGGACACAGAGTGAACCCGAGGCGGTCACTGCCGGGCAGGGCATCCATTCGAAAATGCAGTTCTCGAATGTACCGTAGTTTTTGACATCCCCCTCACCCACAGAGGCGCCTTCGAAAACGATCGGCGTCCCTGTCTGGACACCTGCAGCGTCCGCGAATCGAACCCAGATGTTTTTCATGATCAGATTCCCATAGACAGCGATAAGGAAATTTTTGGTAACGCTGCCGCTGGCTGTCCAGAGGATTTGCGGCGGTGCGGTCTGCTGGGTATTTCCCGCAAGAGGGGCAACAAGCTCCAGAGTCTCGCCAGCAGGCACTTCGATCGTGCCATTGACCACGTACCAATCGTACAGATTAAGTTTAAAAACAGTGCTCGACAACTTCCCAGCAGTGATGGCTTCCTGAACCGCAGTGTTCAGTTCACCCTCAACACCACCGCTGTACATGCCTTTGACATAAGTGGTATCTTTTTGCTGGGCAAATAAAGATACCGAACCAAACAACAGGCACATCAAAATAGTCGCAAATCGGTGCATAGCTTGACCTCCTCCTATAAATTGTAGAGCTCTGCTATTTGGCGAAAAATCCGTCATTCCGAGAATCTGCCCCATCGTGGTGACGCCGTCGAACATGTGGTTCTGCCGGTTGTTATCTTAACTAGTCTGCTGCAAAATGAAGAATCAGAAGAAACGTTGTCGTTCCTCTCCGCCAGGCGGAGGCCGGGATGATATTTTCGCCCGCTATCGGTATTTTGCAACTGGAACTATTTTGTGCCAGCAGATTCTCTTTTGAACATGAACCAAATGGAATGACAGATTTCTGGCTTCTGCAGATGCCCAAAATGATAATAAAAAGTGAATTAATCGCGACGACCTACCGAGCTTGGACGCCCGTTCAACTCCAAAACCGTGGATCAACGGCTATGGTCGAAAGGCTCGAGTATTTTGTAGAACAGTCATGATTGATATCATTCATCTTCGGAACCGAATACCGAGGTTTGCTGTCATACCGTAATGCTTTACATTGGTAAAACCGTTGATCGATCTTTGGGCCGATTCGTTCTTCTCATTGTTGAGGTTATTGACATCGAGATAGATCTCCAACCCAGGAAATGGTAGTGTCTGCCGGACCGAAGCGTCAACCCGGAAATAATCCTTGGTATAGCCATCTTGCTCTGGAAAAGCACCCACATAGCTCACCGAATTTCCCTGGAACAAGAATGATACTCGAGCAGAGAATCCTTTGTATTCATATCCGACGTAAGCGTTCATCAGATCATTCGGCTGATAGATCAACCGTCCAGAGCGCGTGCTGTCGTACGTAAAGGTCGTCGGCGGTCGGGTGCTGTAATCGGTGACATCATCGCGCAGCGGATAAGTCGCCTCTGATTTAATTTTGGTATAGTTAATTCCGAGCACGATGCCGCTTAACCCATAAGGCAAGTACCACAGCCGGGTCTGGAAATCGAATTCCAAGCCTTTCACATAAGCCGGATGCGGGCTGTTGATGTAGGTATACAAGTTTGCCCCTTCTACTGGCTTGATGCCCATAATGTCAAAATCATTGATCGTTTTGATATCCTTTGAAACCGCGGTCTTATGGAGAATATAAGTGGTGTAATAGGTGAATTCCTTCACCGTCTTGTAGAACGCGCCAATCGAGAGCAATCCTAATTTGTTGCTGTGCAATGTCACATTCAGATCATGATTGAAAGCATGGGCAGGCTTGAGATTGGGATTGCCAGCTCGGACATTCCTTCTCGGATTGTCGTATGTTACTTTGGGCGACATCTGGTGATAGTCCGGGCGGGCGAGCGTTTGGGTGTACGCATAACGAACATCAAGCCAGCTCAATGGCGAATATTTGCCCTGTATCATCGGCAACCAATATTCATTTTTCGGTCGGACAACCACAGTATCACAATCCTGCGCATCCGGATTGCGCATATCAAACATATTGTAAGCCGTGTATTTCGATTCGGTCCTCTCGTATCGGACGCCCCCTACTACCATGAGATTTTTGAACACCAGTTCCGACATCATGTAAGTCGCATAATAATCTTCGGTATATCGGTAAGAATTGGCCAATGTCTGGAACATGCCTTTATACCAGCCGCCAGTGACATCGGCGCCGCCAGTTGCCCTCCTTTTCCATTCGGGATTACTATCCAAATATTTCGCCATAGCGACCAATATGGTCGGATCGCACGCCCAATACAATTGGCCGAATTGATTATTGAGGAATGGACGTGTCAGTTTCGAGCTGCCAGTGAAATTCGATGCCGCAAATTTGGCCGTTGCTGGATCGATCGGGATATTAAACTTCGTCGACAAATCATTGACCATCGCTGTTTGAAAGGTCCCACTCGACCGAATACTGGCATAAGGCGTCTGCTGATCGTTGCTGTTATATTGATGGCGATATTCCCCACCAATTTTGAAATAACCAGAAAATACTCTGCCGAGCCGGAACGGAAATTTAAGGTTCGAGGACACCGATTGATTGTTCTCTTTATACAACGAACTAAACAAATTGATATTGTCCAAATATACCTGGTCTGCACCGGGATATGCCCAAAGCTTTTTTAGGCTGTCAGGAATCGTGTTGACCGTCACCGGTCCGGTGGTGACCTGACCAGTTTTGAATTCGACAAATGGAGATTCGGGCAAGTGATTTTTCGATGCCGTATTGGCTACTTTGAGATCGATGAAGACCCTAGTGAAGTCATATTTTAGATCAATAGAATTCACCATCAGATCGGTGGTATTGATCCCTTCCCGAAAAGTGAAATTCAGCTGCTTGTCGAAATAGTTCAAAATGGTTCGGTTGTCCTGAAAATCGGAGCGGAGCCTGGTGTACATATTCACCGATTTGATTGACCCGGCCGGCAAGCGATAATCGAGGATCAGATTGCCACCGAAGCGCTGCCGGGTCTCGATATGTCGGTTTAATGGTACGCTGGTGACGCTGACCGGGCGATACCCAGTAGTGGTATCCACTTTGCTACTTGTGGTCCGATAGCTAGCGCTCATATTATCGTCGTCACGATCATATTTTTCGATATTCCCCAGAAGATAGACCCCGAGCTTATCACTGAAGAACCGATCGCTGATCGATGCCACGGTTCGGTAATTACCATAATTCTCGGTTTTCGCGGTGTAGCCAGATTGCCACAAGATATCGTATCGCAATCCGGAAGGTGCTTCGCGAAGTTCCATATTTACGGCGCCACCAATGGAATTGGCGTTCATATCTGGCGTCAGCGATTTGTAAACTGACATCGATTTGATCATGTAGGGCGAGACCATGGTAAGATCCACGCTGCGATCATTGCTAATGTTGCCCGGTGTATTGCCCAGTGCTGAGACTCCAATCTGAGAGCTCCCAGTGGAAGCGAGTTTCACGCCTTCCACCGAGATCGTGTTGTATTGGGGGGCCAAGCCCCGGATAACGACCTTATTGGCTTCCCCAGAGCTCTCCAAGGTGGAGACACCGGCCAAACGACTCAGCGCCTGGGCGGCGTTGAAATCGGGCAATTCCTGGATTCGAGCCTCGGAGACAATATTGGCAATTTTGTTCGAAGCGAGTTGCTGGTTGATCGCCTGGATCTGGCCTTGCGCTTGCGCCGTGACCACAACCTCTTTGCCCGGAATGACCACGGGTTTTAACCCAAAATCCTGTTGTAGCCGCCCTCCCTCGGTGATCGTCACCACAACGCTCACACTGGCATATCCAATATACGATACCATCAGCGTATGGCGACCAGCAGGGGCATTGGGGATGTAATAATGGCCATTCAGATCTGAAGCAGCCCCAATGCTGGTCCCCTTGATGATCACATTTGCTCCTGGCAAGGCATCTTTTGTCTCCCGATCATACACTTTTCCTCGGATCGATCCTCCTGCCAGGAGGGAGTGAGTCATTAGCAGGAATAGGAACCCCGCGATTTGCAGCACCCGCAGTCCGAAACAAAAACGATGGGCGCTGCCAGAAGATCGCATCGTTCTGCCAAAGAAACAAAATTGCTGGTTCATAACTAAACCCCTGTTTGGTTAAGGTGATGGCCGATTTGTTTTTCAAGCGAATTGGATAAAGGAATCCAATGGTTTGATCGCGTTCTGACTGGAATCGAATGGGAATTTATGAAAAAAAGGTCAATGTTATGATCGTCCAAGGGTTGTTGGTTGAAGCTGGTTGCCATGGCATGCAATGGTGCAATAATGGAGTTGATGGAATGATCGGTACAAGCAGGAGAGCAGGGTTGTTGGTTGCCGGGTCGGGTTTGACTGATGTTTGGCTCCTGGTTCGAGATGGCGAACGCTAATGGACTGAAAGGAGCTTCGTGCGCTGCTGAGGCAATCTTTGGCGCTGCAAAGATGCGGAGGTGATAACCCGGTGGCGATGCTTTTAAAACAGCGCAGCCAAATAGCAAGAGGGCAGGCACGAAAATGAGTGGCTTGAGTAACTTTTGGTTATTTACAAAGTCCATGCTCATCTCATCATAAGTCGCCAGTAGTGGCAGTCAATCCACATGCCGATCAAGCGGTAGATAACTGAACTTTGATGTCCAACACGCAGTTCGTCTGCCACAGGATGATTTTGCCTGTGCGGATATTATCAGTTCAATTTAATTTGAACCGATTTAATTATACAAAAAATTATTTAAAATGTCAAGCAAAAATTTTTCACTTTTCATGAATTTGCTCGGCGAAATTTGTCGCTGCCATTTGTGTCGACATTAAAAATTTTGGCTTGCAAATTTTAATTTTTTTGTCGATATTATGTCGATTTGGTCCGTTGATATGGGTAAGTGATCTGAGTGAAGGGAGAAAAGTGCAAAATTGCTCTTCCCATCATCCTCGTCACTAACGATTGGAGGCTCGTGATCATTAAACAGTGATCCGTTCAGCGCCCGTCGCGGATAATGAAGGTTCATAGGTTTCGATTGCTGCAAATCATTCAAAACAAATTATGGAGGAATATTGATGGAAAAATGGATGGTAGCCTCTGCGATGTTGCTTTTTATTGCCGCTTGTGCAAAACAATCCCCGAAAGATTATCCCATTAAACCGGTACCATTTACTGATGTGCAGATCAGCGACCAATTTTGGCAGCCGCGGATGGAGATTAATCGGACGGTGACCATCCCGTACGATTTCAAGAAATGTGAAGAGACTGGCCGCATCGATAATTTCGCCAAAGCAGGTGGATTGATGGAAGGTGAATTTGTGGGTATTCGTTATAACGATTCTGATGTCTACAAAGTGATCGAGGGTGCGGCCTATTCATTGCGACTTCATCCAGATCCGCAGTTGGAGCAATATCTGGACGATCTGATTGCCAAGATCGCTGCTGCTCAGGAGGATGACGGCTATCTTTATACCGCTCGTACCATCAACCCGGCAAAACCGCCCAAAAATGCCGGGGCTGAACGATGGTCTTATCTGATTCACAGCCATGAGCTCTACAACGTGGGGCACATGTATGAAGCCGCCGTGGCCTATTATCAGGCGACTGGCAAACGATCGTTGCTCGATGTGGCAATTAAAAATGCAAATTTAATCGACTCTGTCTTTGGCCCGGGCAAAAAACACAATCCGCCAGGACATCAAGAGATCGAGATCGGGCTCGCCAAGCTGTATCGAGTCACTGGAGACGAGCGCTATTTAAAATTGGCCAAATTTTTTCTCGATCAGCGAGGACGTTATATCGGTCGAAAACCGTATGATGAATATATCAGCGCTGAATACACTCAGGACCATAAACCAGTAATTGAGCAGGACGAGGCCGTAGGTCACGCGGTGCGAGCCGGTTATATGTATTCCGGGATGGCCGATATCGCCGCCCTCACTGGAGACAAAGATTATATTAAAGCCATTGATCGCATTTGGGACAATGTCGTCTCGAAAAAGCTCTATATCACTGGCGGTATCGGAGCTCGTTCGGAGGGAGAGGCGTTTGGCGATAATTATGAGCTGCCGAATTTAGAGGCTTATAATGAAACCTGCGCGGCCATTGCCAACATTTTCTGGAATCATCGCTTGTTTTTGCTCCATGGCGATGCGAAATACATCGATGTGTTGGAACGCACCCTTTATAACGGCTTCCTCTCTGGTGTCGGAATGAACGGCAGCGAGTTTTTTTATCCCAATCCATTGGAATCCGACGGACGGCATAAGAGAAGCCCCTGGTTCGATTGTGCGTGCTGCCCAGTCAATGTCGTTCGGTTCCTGCCCTCGTTGCCAGGTTATGTGTATGCCCAACAGGATGATCATATTTTTATCAATTTGTTCGTCAGCAATACTGCGACGATACAGTTAAAAGATAACAAAGTGAAGTTGGCGCAGCAGACCAATTATCCTTGGGATGGAAAGATCGCGATCACGGTTGATCCGCAACAAGAGGATGATTTTACCATTCATATTCGAATTCCTGGCTGGGCGCTCGGTTCGCCTGTGCCCAGTGATCTTTATCGCTACCTCAATCCGACCAGTGAGAACATTACCCTGTCCGTTAACGGCCAACCAGTCGATTTTCAAATGCACAAAGGTTTTGCCACGCTGAAACGCCTCTGGAAAAAGGGCAGCCTTATTGAGCTCGACTTGCCGATGGCCATCCACAAGGTGGTGGCGCATGACAGTGTTAAGGCTGATGCGGGCAAATTATCGCTGGAACGGGGGCCGATGGTCTATTGCGCTGAGTGGGTGGATAATGGCGGCCATGTCCTGAATGTGATGCTGCCCAAAGACGCCGAGCTTCAGGCGGAGCACCGGGCCGATTTGCTGAATGGGGTCACAGTGCTGAAAGGCCAGGCGATTGCGCTGTTTTCCGATGCCCAGGGCATCCAGCAGCGGCCGCAACAGTTCGTGGCTATCCCGTATTATGCCTGGGCGCATCGCGGCCCTGGGGAAATGGCGGTCTGGCTGCCCTATGAATCTTCCGCTGCCAGAGCCATCTCCTTTTCGCAGATTCAGTGAAGTCTCGAACCACCATCAGTCATAGTTAGCCTGCAAGGGTGACCAATGTCTCACGCCCACGGGTGATACGACTTTCCCAGCTGTTCTCTTGGTAAATTATTCCTGATGAGTGTATCATCCGTGGGAATGTGATAATCATTTCTCCCCAAATGATAGCGCCGCCAGCGAGATTCTGTTGAGGTTTTATCTGCGTCGGTCGCACCATCAGTGGATGAAAAAAGGTGGAAACACCAAAGGAAACAGCAATAGAAAATTGGCGATAATACAGAACTCAGAGACACACAATAAACACGGAGGAGTCATGTTCGACACGAAAACGTATGTACAACGTCGGGCAAAACTGAAGGAGCAGATTGGTTCTGGCTTGATCTTATTGTTAGGCAATGAAGAAAGCCCGATGAACTACGCCGCCAATACGTACAATTTTCGACAGGACAGCTCATTTTTATACTTTTTCGGTCTGGATTTTCCAGGTCTGGCAGCGACGATCGACGTCGACAATGATCAAGAGGCGATATATGGTTACGATTTTACAATTGATGACATGATATGGATGGGGCCGCAGGAGAAGTTAGCGGCCAAAGCCGAGAAGGTCGGAGTTGCCAAGGCCGAGCCGCGCGAGAAATTGAGCGAGATGATAAAAGAGGGGCTTCAGCAGCGCCGAACAATCCATTTTTTGCCGCAATATCGACCGGAGAACCTGATCAAGATCGAGGAGCTGACTGGCATCCACCACAGCGTTGTCAACAATTATGCTTCAGTGGCGCTGATCAAAGCGGTGGTGGCCCAGCGTTCGATCAAATCGGATGAGGAAGTGAGGCAGATCGAACAAGCGTTGGACATCAGCTTTGAGATGTATCGATTGGCGCAAAAAGTCATCAAGCCAGGGATGTACGAGCACGAGGTATATGGGCAGGTCGAGGGATTGCTATTATCCCGGGGCAGTGCCATCTCGTTTCCCATTATTTTTACCATTCACGGCGAGGTGTTGCATGGCCACTCTCATGCCAATTTGATGAAGGATGGTGATTTGCTGGTGATGGATTCTGGGGCGGAATCGCCGCTTCATTACGCCAGCGATATTACGCGAACCTATCCGGTCAACGGTCGATTTTCGCCCTTGCAACGAGATATCTACCAAGTGGTTCTGGAGGCTCAATTGAAAGCCATTGACATGATGAAACCAGGGGTCTTATTCCGCGACGTGCACCTTCATGCGGCCCGCTCCATTGCTGAAGGATTGAAGCAGCTTGGTTTTATGAAAGGGGATGTGGATGATGCGGTAAAGGAGGGTGCTCATGCCCTGTTCTTTCCGCATGGCTTAGGGCATCAATTGGGGCTTGATGTCCACGACATGGAAGGTCTGGGCGAAAATTTTGTCGGATATAACAGCAAAATTCAGCGTAGCAATCAGTTTGGTCTCGCCTATTTGCGCTTCGCCAAAGAACTGCTACCGGGACATGTGTTGACGGTCGAACCAGGCATCTATTTCATGCCAGAATTAATTTCCCAATGGAAGAAAGAAGCGAAGCATCGATCATTCATTGACTACGAAAAGGTCGAGGCCGCCATTGGTTTTGGGGGCATCCGTATCGAAGACGACGTGCTGGTCACGGCAAAAGGACATCGGGTACTGGGTAAGCCGATCCCCAAACGCATTGAGGAGCTCGAAGGTTCTTCCGCATAACCAGTTGCCGCGGTCAGACGATCGGACATCAGCCAGTTGCCCCAAAACGGAACGATATCATCCAGAACTGGTAGGCACCGGGCTGATGGGATTTCTGAATTCAAGTTGCTCGACGAGGGGTCCTCAGTGTTCAGGGTCCCTCGTTGCGCTCAAATTGGCTCGATGCTCCATTGCAACTACAACGATCCCACGGTTGCCAGATAAATGGCAAATTCCTCTTTGCCGTCGACATCCAGCAATTGATTCACCGCATCATCATCGAACGCTGCGACGGCGCAGCAGCCTAGTTTCAATGCCTCGCAGGCCAGATACAGGTTCTGGCAGACATGCCCCGCATCCAAATAAATATAGCGATAGGCGCGTTGCTGATATTTCCAGCGGCTCCGCTGGATGACGGCTGTCCAAATAAAGGCAACTCCGCATGTTCTGAACATGTCTTGTCCCAGACATGCCGCTGCTAAATTGTCGGCGATCTCGGGATCTTCAGCTCGCTGGACCAGGCGATGTCGGAATGGCGCATAGTGATAAAGTCCTGGCTCAAGCTGTTCGACCCGATTGATCACCAAATAAGTTTCCAGCGGATGGCGAGCGCCAGCCGATGGCACCGTTCGTAACGAATAGCCATAACCAGTTTGTTGCACGCCCTGAGTGGACCAGAGCAGCAGGGATAATTGCTCCAAACTGAGAGGCTGATCCGAATATTCGCGCCGCGAGCGACGCTGCCGAATGATCGTAAATAAGTTGATACCGATTTTCGCCAACAAAGCTGCAACTTCCGGAAGCGCGATCTGCTTGGCGTGCGGTGGCATGGGTTTCTCGGTCGGCGGCACTGGGATGCCCCGGCTCATGTCGCTCGGGCTGAAAAAATAGTGATATTTGGTGTACTCCTGAAAATCCTCTCCAATACGTGCGATTTTGGATGCATCCATAATTTTCCCTCAAATTAGAATTGAACACCTGCCTCATTATGATGGCGTGACCAACAACCAGCGTTCCGATTGGTTACCGATTTGGGAGATGTGTTCCAATCTCTGAGCAATTTGGTTTTTATCAGATCTTATGTCATCGCCGGCAATTTGGACAAATGTCAGGATCGTCTGATGGTGAATTCAAAAAAAAAGCGGTGGTAGCTTTCGTATCCGAAATCGACCACCGCTGCAATTCAAAGGACCGATCATGGGTTACTTTTTCTGCGGACCATTTTTAATAGCGGCATGAGCGGCTGCCAGTCGCGCGATCGGGACGCGGAACGGGGAGCAAGAGACGTAATTCATGCCCACGCGGTGGCAGAAATCGATGGAATCTGGATCGCCACCATGTTCGCCACAGATGCCGATTTTCAGATCGGGCCGCACCGAGCGACCGCGTTTCACGCCCATGTCGATGAGCTGTCCTACACCATGCTGATCCAATGTCTGGAACGGATCATTGGGCAAAATTTTGTGTTCCAGGTAATAGGGCAAGAAGCCACCGATGTCATCGCGCGAAAAGCCAAAGGTGGTTTGAGTGAGGTCGTTCGTGCCGAACGAGAAGAACTCGGCTGTGCGAGCGATCTCATTGGCGGTGACGCAGGCCCGTGGGATCTCAATCATCGTGCCCACCAGGTAGTTAAAGGTCACCCGCTTTTCTGCCATCACTTCTTTGGCAACGCGATCGATAATCGCCTTCTGATGGTTGAACTCGGTGTAAATTCCTGTTAATGGCACCATCACTTCGGGATAGACCTTGACGCCTTCTTTGGTCAGATCTGCGGCAGCCTCGAAGATCGCGCGGGCCTGCATTTCGGTGATCTCTGGATAGGCAATGCCCAAACGACAGCCGCGATGGCCCAGCATCGGGTTCAGCTCATGAAGCGCTTCAATACGCGCCTTCAACTTTTGTTCTGTGATACCCAATTGCTTGCTGAGCTCCTTGATCTGCTTATCGTCCAGGTTAACGAATTCATGGAGCGGAGGATCCAACAAACGGATGGTCACTGGCAAATCATGCATCGCTTTGAGAATGCCATAGAAGTCGTTCCGCTGATACGGCAGCAACTTCATCACGGCTTTGCGACGATCGGTTTCGTTCTCGGCGACGATCATCTCGCGCATGGCCATAATCCGCTCTGGATCAAAGAACATGTGCTCGGTGCGACACAGGCCAATTCCCTCGGCGCCGAAAGCGCGCGCCTGAGCAGCATCCTGAGGTCGATCGGCATTGGTTCGAATACCGAGTTCGCGGACCTCATCTGCCCACTTCATCAGTTGCTGATAGAGCTGGTTATGTTCCAGATCCGGCTCCACCAGCGGCAGCTTGCCTTCATACACGCGGCCACGCGTTCCGTTCAACGAGATCCAATCGCCTTCTTTGAGCAACTTTCCATTGACGCTCAGTTGTTTGTTTGCGAGATCGATTTGCAGCGCGCTGCAGCCGACGATGCAGCATTTGCCCCAGCCGCGCGCCACCAATGCAGCGTGACTGGTCATTCCGCCCTTGGCGGTGAGAATAGCCGCCGCTGCATGCATCCCATGAACATCTTCGGGCGATGTCTCATTGCGAACAAGAATCACCTTTTTGCCCTGCTTGGCCCAGGCTTCTGCATCATCCGCCGTGAAGACGATCATGCCTGTGGCACCTCCCGGTCCAGCCGGCAATCCTTTCGCCAATTCTTTTGCCTTTTTCTCAGCCTCAGGATCCAGCATCGGGTGCAGCAGCTCATCCAATTGCGATGGTTTGACGCGCATCAGCGCTGTCTTTTTGTCGATCAGCCCTTCCTGGCACATCTCCACGGCCATGCGTACCGCGGCCGGACCGTTGCGCTTCCCAACTCGGGTTTGCAGCATCCACAGGCGCCCTTTTTGGATGGTGAACTCGATGTCCTGCATATCTTTGTAATGCCGCTCTAATTTCTTTTGAATGCTATCGAGCTGCTGATAGAGCTCGGGCATCACCTCTTCCAGGCTGGGAAGATGGTGAGTGTCCTCAGTCTTGCCCGCTTTGTTGATCGGATTAGGAGTTCGGATTCCAGCGACCACATCTTCGCCTTGGGCATTGGGCAACCATTCCCCATAAAACACGTTTTCGCCAGTTGCAGGATTGCGAGTGAACGCCACGCCCGTGGCGCTATCATCGCCCATATTGCCAAATACCATGGCCTGAACGTTGACAGCCGTACCCCAATCGTCCGGAATCCCTTCGATCCGGCGGTACGAGATGGCGCGTTTCCCCATCCATGACTGGAACACGGCCTTAATGCCGCCCCAAAGTTGTTCATAATGATCATCCGGGAAAGGCTGGCCCAACACTTGTTTCACTTTCGCTTTGTAAATCTCAATGAGCTCTTTTAAATCCTGAGCGGTCAGATCGGTATCGTATTGATAGCCGCGAGCTTTCTTCATTCGATCCAATTCGTGCTCCAATTGCTCGCGAATGCCATGACCATCTGCCGGCTCAATGCCAGCAGCTTTTTCCATCACCACATCCGAGTACATCGCGATCAGACGCCGATAGGCATCGTAGACAAATCGCTCATTTTTGGTCTGCTTGATCATCCCAGGGATGGTTTTCGTGGTTAACCCGATGTTGAGCACGGTCTCCATCATGCCAGGCATCGAGCTCCGCGCGCCTGATCGGACGGAAAAGAGCAACGGATTGTCCGGATCACCAAATTTAGCGCCCATGATCTTTTCAACCCGGGCGATCGCCTCATTCACTTCATTCTCTAACTCTTTCGGAACCTGTTTGTTGTTCTGATAATAATAAGTGCACATTTCGGTGGTAATGGTAAAGCCCGGAGGGACCGGAATGCCGAGATTGCACATCTCGGCCAGATTGGCCCCTTTACCACCCAGCAATTCCTTCATGTTAGCATTGCCATCAGCTTTTCCTTCGCCAAAAAAATAGACGTACTTTTTACCCATCAACAGTTCTCCCTATCATTTTTTAATACTGATTCTGCTATTTCGTGCCTGAATGAAAACGGTAAATTTTGGGTGACACTGTCATGGCGAGCGGAGCGAAGCAATCTTTTGGCTTTCTGTGAATCAATGAGATTGCCTCGGCATCCGCCAGCTGGCGGACGCCTCGCAATGACCAAAAAACCCAAAAAATAGGATTTTTCATTCAAACACTATTACTACTTAGTCAGATTAAAAATAACCAAAAAATTATCAGTACTCCCACATCGTAACATCCCCCTAAATCCCCCGCCAGCTGCCAGGGGGACTTGTTATCGTTCCTCCCCTTTGAAGGGGAGCCAGGGAGATGTAAATTAATACAAAAAAGAATGATGATATTAATCTGACTAATTAGAGCTATTTATTCTTTTAATATCTATAAAATGAAAAAAGCTTTTCTTCTATGAAAATCCAGCGATGCCAAACAAATCGTTTCCCCGGAAGATGATCGAAATCGAACGATAGATGAATTTCATTCGACCAAAGATCGCTTTCATGAATGCGCCCAGCATCGCATTGTCGAACAAAGCGGCCGATAAATTCAATTATCAAGCCGCTCAGATGATCTGATCTTGCCTTCGTTGATTGGTTGATCTCCCAACCTCATTGAGGCCGGGGAAATTGTCGCGTCCGATCGCTAAAGTATCTCGCTCCTCACTGGAAGGCATTAGCAGTTCAAAAAACGATCGTCCTCTGGTTGAGAATCCCTGGCGCAAAATTCCAAAGCCGGTTTAAAATATCGTACCATTCACCGAACGTAAGACCAGCAGCTTGATCCTAAGGGGATTTCGCTGCCCATTTTTCATAAGAATCTTGCCTTCGCAAAAGTGACAATGCCTCACTCACCTCCGCATGGTGCAACTTAGACGAGCCAGCTATTGGAATCGCACATTCTAATTGAATTGCGCTACTTCATGTAAGCCTGGTTTTGGAAATCGCCAATAGATCACTTGATGTCCACATTGCTGCTCAGCAGCGAGAAATATTCGCGTTCGTTGGATAAAATTTCAACCGCTTTTTTGATCTCCGGTTGCCATTGGAATTCGACCTGGTATTTTCCTGGAGTGCCCCAGAGTTTGGCAGCAATTTCCGCCTTTAGGTTCCATTTAATGACCTCAAGATCGCGCTGGAAATCCTGCTCCTTGGCTTCCTGAAGCGCGCGTTTCAATTGCTCCAACGATTGCTCAGCGGCTGCTGAATATTTCTCTTCATTCAGGACTTTCATCAGCTCTTCGAGCTTCAATTCGCTTCGAGTTTTATAGCTGAAATCCTTTGCTTTTAAAAATTTCTTGAAATCAGCCACGATGCTGTCATCGACAATGAAATCGGAATTCAAATTTTTATGACTGGAAGCGTATTCCAGCGCAAAATTGAAGAACATCGATTTCATCGTCAAATTCGCCACCAAGGGTGAGATCTCCTCTGAAGCGACTTTGATGTCTGGGACGATGCCGCCGTTGCCGTGCACCCGTCGTTTGCCAACAGTATAAAATTGGTCAGGCTCAGCGCTGCGGAGCGAGTCCTTTTTACTATCATAGCCGTACAAAATTTCCTTGGTGCGGATAAAATCTGGTTTTTGGATCAAGCGACCGCTGGGGATATAATATTTGGCGGTGGTGATTTTTAGCGACGTGCCCTCGCGGTCCAATGGAACCACGGTTTGCACCAGCCCTTTGCCAAAAGTGGGCGAACCAATGATCAACCCGCGATCCAAATCCTGAATCGCTCCGGCAACGATCTCTGATGCCGATGCGCTATATTCATCGACCAAAACGACCAGTGGCTTGTCGCCCCAGATCGGCGTTTCTTTGGAGCGATATTCCACATTGGTGCCAGTTGCCCGTCCCCGCGTGTAGACGATCAAATCGCCTTGCTTGACGAAATTCTCTGCCACCTGAACAGCGGATTCCAGCAGGCCGCCGGGATTACCGCGCAAATCCAAAATTAGGCTCTCCATGCCTTTGCTTTTCAGCACTGCAATGGAATCGCGAACCTGTTTGCCAGCGAACCGAGAAAATTGTCCCAGCCGAACATAGCCAATCTTATCTTTGATGAATCCAGCATAACTCACATCGCTGATCTTAATCTCAGCGCGAATCAGCCGGAACTCCAGCACCTTTTCTTCGCCGATCCGCCTGATTTTGACATTGACCGCGGTACCAATTTCACCGCGCAATCGTTGCGCGGTCTCGGAAATGGATAGGTTGTTGGTGGCAACACCGTCAACCTCGATAATTTGATCGCCTTCTCGGATGCCAGCTTTCGCGGCAGGGGTCCCCTCGAACGGCGGTTCTACCACGGTTGGCCACCCCTCGCGCTTGGCAATGCGCATCCCAACTCCACCATATTTGCCCTTCGTCATGATTTGAAGCTCGTTATTTCCTTCCTGCTCGACAAACACCGTGTACGGATCCAAATTATCGAGCATGCCATTAATGCCAGATTTCATGAATTTCTCAGGATCGACTTCTTCCACATATCGGGTGGCAATCTCCTCGTATACTTTGCCAAACAGCTTCAAGTTCTTATTAATCTCAAAATAAAAATCTGGCTTGGATACATTGGCCCCGCGGGAGACCCAGCCGCCGAACAGGATCACCACGCCGATCATTACGGCAACAATGGCCAATGATAAATATTGCTTGTGACTATTCATCGTTACCTCCTCAGAATAGCATCTCTAATGTTTCATCTGGTAGCAGAGCCACCGTGCCAATTACTCATTGCTTGCTGCGATCCTTCGCACCCGCGCCCAAATTTCATCGGCAATCATTTGAATAGTGCTTTTACCATCAATCAGGTGAAATCGTTCCGACTGCTGTGCAGCGATGGCAAAATAGCCTTTTCTTACTCGTTCGAAAAATTTCCGATCCTGATCCTCCATGCGATCCAATTGTTTGTTCATTTGCTTCTTGCGGCGCTCCATCTCATCAAGATCGATATCGATCAAAAAGGTCAAGTCCGGCACAAGCCCTTGCGTGACAAACCGATTGGTTTGTTCCACAAAAGTCAGATCTATGCCGCGACCGTAGCCCTGATAGGCGGTAGAAGAATCATAAAAGCGATCGCAAATCACCAGCACTCCCTGGTGCAATGCTGGCAAAATTTTTTGCTGGACCAATTGCGCCCGCGCCGCAGAATAGAGCAGATATTCCGTGATAGGTCCCATAGGCTCTGCGACCTTGGTCAGCAGTGTATCCCGGATCTTCTCTGCGATGATGGTGCCGCCAGGTTCTCGGAGCACGATAAATGGATAATGTCGAGCCTGCAATTTCGCCGCCAATTGCTCGATCTGAACAGATTTGCCGCAGAGGTCGATCCCTTCAAATGTGATCAGCTTACCAGACATAACACTACAAATTTATCATGCCGTCATGATTATCGATTTCGTCATCATATTCATGGACGCATCGCTTTCAGACCAGGCTGTCAAATTGAGTATTCGAGGGCGGATACTTTGGGATTAGTCCCCAGCGCGTCGGGAATCATTTCATTAAAAAGTTTATCGCCAAAGCATTTCCCCCGCGCACGGCTACACCTTAATGAACTTCCACCGTCCCCCTTTAAACCGCCAATAATTGGCTCCCAGTCGTAACGATTCATCCAACAAATGGACAAGCCATAAGCCTGTCACTGCCAAACTGGTATGAAATGCGATCACCCAATTTAAGCAGACTTCGAACAGAAAGACACCGGTCATGGTCATGTACATGAGCCATTTCAAATCCCCAGCGCCTCGCAGATTGCCGATCACCACGCTGTCCACAGCTTTGGGCACTTGAACGATAGCGAACACGAGCATGGCATTCACGCCGATAGCCAGGACCGCGGACTCTGGGGTAAAGAAATAGAGAATGGATCGAGAGAATATTGCTAAAAAGGTTGCGACGAAGAGCGAAAATGCGAACCCTACCCACCCTGCGGTCTTTGCGGTACGTTCGGCCAGTTTCCGCTTCTCGGCGCCAAGGTTTTTGCCCATGAGCGTCATGGCGGTTAGGCTGAAGCCAAGATAGGCCATCGAAAGGATATTCTGAATCCGAATGAAAATGATATGAACCGCCAGATATTTCTCCCCCAAGCGCGCGGCGTAAATGGATACGATCAACATGCCGATGGCCCAGACCAATTGCTCGATAGTGGTTGGTACACCAGCGTTGAGCAGCCGTTTGAACGTCTGAAAATTCGGCCGTGTCAATTCGCGGAAGGACAAGAACAGCGAAGATTTTCTTGTCCGCAAAATATACAGGGTGATCAAAAATCCTACCGAATGGGAGATGCCCAGCGCGATGGCGGCACCTTCGACTTCCCATCGTGGGAACATAAACCAACCGAAGATGAACAACGGTGCGAGAATCAGGTTTAACCCGTTAATGCAGACATTGACCAGCATCGACAAATGGGTATCGCCCGCTCCTCGAATCACACCAACTGCAGTAAAATTGGTGATGATGATCGGTGCAAATAGCGCCACGATCCTTAAATAGCTTACGCCAGCGCGCTGGGCTTCTATTGAGCCGCTCTCTTCAATCAGTTTGAATAACTGCACCCCACCGAAAAACCAGATCAGGGCGAAGAGAAACGAAATTACGATGCTGATCATCAACGCTTGGCCAAATACATGGTTGGCGGCATGTCGTTCCTCTGCCCCAAGATGGCGCGCGACAATCAAAGAACTGCCAACAATAAAAGTGATCAAAATGGTCAAAAAAGAGATCACCACCTGGATCGCCAATCCCTGACCAGCAAATGCTGCGGTACTGATCCGGCCAATCAAGATCGCCTCGATCATGAACATGATGGTCTGCGAAGATAAATCGATCACAGCCAGCAGCGAGGTCTTCAAGATATTTTTTAATGGCGATCCATGCCCCACAGACGTACTCTCTTAATCGTAGTATTCCAATCCCAGATGGGTGATCAGCTCTTCGCCTTTCAAGTAGCGCAGGGTGTTTTTAAGCTTCATCAATTGAATAAAAAGATCATGCTCAGGATACAGCCCCGGGGCCACCATCGGGCTTTTAAAATAAAAGGACAGCCACTCTTGAATGCCTTTCATTTTGCAACGCTGGGCCAAATCCATGAATAGCGCAAGGTCCAAAACAATCGGTGCAGCCAGGATGCTATCACGGCACAGAAAATCGACCTTAATCTGCATCGGATAGCCCAGCCATCCGAAAATGTCGATATTATCCCAGCCCTCTTTATTATCGCCGCGCGGCGGATAATAATTGATGCGCACTTTATGATAAAATTTCTCATATAAGTCTGGATACACTTCGGGCTGCAAAATGTATTCTAAAACCGATAGCTTGCTTTCCTCTTTGGTTTTGAAGGAATCAGGATCGTCCAGCACTTCGCCATCGCGATTGCCGAGGATATTGGTGGAAAACCAGCCGTGCAATCCCAACAACCGGGCCTTCAGTCCTGGAGCGATGATGGTCTTCATCAACGTTTGGCCGGTTTTGAAATCCTTGCCTGCGATTGGCACCTGTCGTTGCCGGGCAAATTCAATCAAAGCCGGAATATCGACGGTCAAATTCGGCGCGCCATTCGCGAATGGCACTCCCGCCGCAATGGCCGCATAGGCGTAAATCATGCTCGGCGCAATTGCAGGATGATTGTCCTTCATTGCTTGCTCGAACGCTGACAACGTCTCATGAACCGGTTGCGGCTTCAAAAAAATTTCAGTGCTGGCGCACCAGATCATCACCAGCCGATCCAACTGGTTGGTCTTCTTAAAATTTTGAATGTCTTCAATGAGCAATTGAGCATAATCGTACTTGGTTTTAGCCTTTTTGACATGGGTGCCATGCAGCCTTTTGACATAATTTTGATCAAAAACCGCCGTCATCGGCTGAATATGTTCGATATCGCCCTTGACCTGATTCAATAACTCCGTCTGCAATACGCCAGCTTTGAGTGCGGCTTCGTAAACATTGTCCGCAAAAATGTCCCAACCACCGAATACCAGATCGTTCAAATCCGCTAATGGGACAAAATCCTTTATTTTCGGCACTCGCTTTTCGGTCCGTTTCCCTAGTCGAATCGTTCCCATCTGCGTTAAAGAGCCAATGGGTTTCGCAATGCCCCGTCTCACCGCCATGACACCAACAATAAACGTTGTCGCCACAGCCCCCATGCCCGGGGTGAGAATGCCCAGTTTTCCCTTTGGTTGTTCAATGCTTATCATACTATCCAATTATTCCCTCCTGATTCATGTAATTTTGGTTATCTGCCAATTATTCGGTTTGTTCTTTGATTCCTGTTCTCGATCACCTCAAATGTCACCTCATGCTCATGGCGCTTCAGCATCCGCGGATACTTAAATGCCTTTCCCAGCCCCGTGCTGAGTCGTTCTATTTTTCTCAATCACATTCATCCTTGCATCATTCGGAGGTTGGGTTCAATGCTGAATAGCAATGATTCTCATCAAAAAATAGAGCCAAGGTCTTTTTAAATCAATAGATGATTTGATTGTATTGGTTCACATGAACCACCTTTGGCACGAATCGTTTCGCCTCTTCATAATCGATGAGGGCGTAGGCGACAATGATAACGAGATCGCCAATTTGGACCATTCGGGCCAGTGCCCCATTGCAACAGATGGTGCCAGAGCCGCGTTCTCCCTCAATAACATACGTTTCTGCCCGTTCTCCAGTATGAATGTTCAATACCTGAACCTTTTCAAACGGCACAATACCGGCGGCCTCCATCAGTTTGGCATCAATAGTCAGGCTGCCCTCGTAATTCAGATTGGCGTCCGTTACCGTTGCCCGATGGATTTTCGATTTGCAGATTGTGATCAGCATAACGCGCCCCCTGCTAAGATTCGCATAATGAATTTTGAATGATAAATTTGTTGTGGATAAACCACATTGCCGAGATGCCTTTATTTCTGTTCAGTGGCCCAATGGCTTCATCATAAAATTTAACTCCAATCACAACCTGACAATTGGACCTTTTTAAAGGCAAATACCGCCGCATCATGGAATTTTCGGAAAAGGGGATGATGCATGACCACGAGTCATTGCACGCATCCCATCGAATAATTTAGAGCCTTCTCCAAATGAACAACTTTTGCTCCCATAAATATTTTAGAGGAATACAGATGGCAAGGCAAAGGTTGTTCGTGCTACTGAGAGATCAACTTGTTCCGTGCCTCTTTATCGGTGACCCAGATATGATAGAGTCGTTGCACAGCAGTGAAATTGGCAAAGATCGCCACAATAATGAGGGCAGCGATCAGCAGCACTTTATGAAAAATAGCCCCAAAGGCGATGAATACCACGCGTTCTGGCCGCTGCATCCAGCCGACCTTGCACTCTAACCCCAGTCCCTCGGCCCGTGCGCGAACATAGCTGGTCATTACCGATCCTCCAAGGGCCATGCACACCGCAATAATGCTTACCAGGGAGATATTAAAGCTTTCGAAGGTCAATTTCCAGAGCGACAGCGGAATCGGGGTCGTCGCCCATTGGTCGTTCACAAAATAGTACGCCAGCCCGAAAAAGATAAATACCTCAGAATAGCGATCCAGGGTTGAATCGTACAGCGCACCGAATTTGGTGACTCGATTGGTTGCTCGGGCGACTTTGCCATCGATAATGTCAAATGTCCCAGAAATAAGCATAATCACCCCAGCGGTCCGCAAATAGCCAGCGCCGAATAAATAGGCTGTCACAATGCTTAGCAAAAAACCCAGCGTGGTAAAATGATTTGGGTTTAGCCGTCGCTTAATAAAGAAATCGACGACCGGGGTGATAAGCCGAAGATAGAAATTTTTCAGCCAGTCAGGCAAAAATATAATTTTTATTTTCAAGGTTCACCCTTCTCAAGATTAAATAACTGACCGATGAAAAATACACCAGAAATCCAAATGCCTCATGACATCCACAATAACCAATTGCATTTAGGTTCCACCACTACTCATTTATCCCTGTCAATTGGCTATTGATTACTGTCCACTGGCGACTGATCACGTTCCCCTGACTCCTGACCTTCCTGTTTTCCTTCGATCACCAGCACAAACTCACCTTTTAGGACCACCTGTTCCGGGTGCCGACAAATATCTTCCAACGTGCCGCGATAAATCTGCTCGAATTTCTTAGTCAATTCTCTGGCGATGACCACCCGGCGATTCCCGAATGCGGCCAATAATTGGTTGAGCGTTTTGAGCAAACGATGCGGAGCTTCATAAATGATCATGGTTCGTTGTTCCCGTGCCAGCTCTTGCAACCGCTTTTGTCTGCCTTTTTTGCTCGGCAAAAATCCCTCGAATACGAATCGATTTGCTGGCAATCCAGAAACGATTAGGGCCGGGATCAGCGCGGTGGCTCCTGGAATCGCCTCGATAGCAATGTGGTTAGCAATAGCCTCGCGCACTAGATGATACGCCGGATCGGAAATTCCAGGGGTCCCCGCATCGGAAATCAGGGCAATGGATTTTCCTTCTAATAACTTTTGAATTAATCCCGGCGTTTTTTGCACAAGATTGAACGCATGGAAGCTGGTAGTTGGCGTTGTGATGCCATAATGTTTCAAGAGCACTGCCGAATGCTGGGTATCTTCGGCAGCGATCAGATCAACCTGTTTCAAAATCTCGATCGCCCGCAGCGTGATATCCTCTAAATTTCCAATGGGCGTACTTACCAAATATAGTTTTCCAGTAGCAACCAGCGTCAAGGCAATTACAACTCTCCTTTGCCCTGAATACCAATGGCATTTACTTTTTTAGTAATGAAGGACAGCGTCGCATCGATAATTCCCATGGCCTCGTCCACGATTTGGGGGGTAATGTTCAACGCCGGCCGAAATCGGATCGATCGCTCCCCGCATTTCAATACCAGCATGCCTCGCTTGCGCGCCTCCCGAATAAACTGGTCCCGAATGAAATCCGCGGGCAAATCGAACGCAATAAACAAGCCCCGACCTCGAATGTTTGAGACAAGCTGGGGATAGCGTTGTTGGACATCGTGCAATTTTTCCAGAAAATATGCCCCAACTTTAGCCGCATTATCCACCAAATTCTCTTCTGCCATGATCTCAAGGTAACGCTGGCATCGAACCATATCCACCAAATTGCCGCCCCAAGTGGAGTTGATTCGGCTGGATTCGACGAACACATTATCCTCGACCTGATCGATCCGGCGGCTGACCATAATTCCGCAAACCTGGGATTTCTTGCCAAAAGCCACGATGTCAGGCGTTACCCCGAAATGCTGATAGGCCCACATTTTCCCGCTGATGCCCATGCCGCACTGGACCTCATCGAAGATCAAGAGAATATCATTTTCATCGGCAATGGTTCTCAGCTCTTTAAAAAATTCAGCCCGAAAGTGATTATCGCCGCCCTCGCCCTGGATTGGCTCAATTATAATCGCCGCGATATCGTCAGGATTGTCCAGAATTGCGCGTTTGATCTGCTGAAGGCTCATCTGCTCAGCTTTTTCAACGCGTCGCAAATTCTCGTCGTTCAATGGGAAAACGATCTTGGGATTCAACACCCGAGGCCAATGGAATTTTGGGAAATACATAGTCTTTCGTGGATCCGCGGTATTGGTAAGCGATAGCGTATAGCCGCTGCGACCATGGAACGCTTGTTGAAAATGAATCACCTGATTGCCGTGCTCGCGGGTATAACCTTTTTGAAAATTCATCCGAATTTTCCAATCAAAGGCGGCTTTCAGCGCATTTTCAACGGCTAAGGCTCCGCCGTCGATAAAAAACAGGTGCGGAAGCGATTCGGGCATTGCCAGCCGAGCAAACGTGTCCACAAATTCTGCCATCGCCACTGTGTAAAAATCCGAATTGGACGGCTTATTGATCGCTGCTGTGAGCAATTTCTCCTTAAAGTCCGGTGTCAGCAACTTGGGGTGGTTGATGCCCACCGGCAGCGTCGCAAAAAAAGTGAAAAAATCCAGATACTTTTTACCATCTCGCTCATCAACCAGGTAACTTCCAGCGCTTTTTTTCAGATCCACAATGATCTCAAAACCATCGATCAGCATGTGCTTTGACAAAATCGGAATCACATCTTTCGGTTCAATTTTGGGCATAGAATCCTTCCATTCATTTCTGTTCGATCCAGCATTCCTCTTTCACTATTTTTGACCATAAATTTGAACAAAGTTTCGAATTCAAAACTGGTTATTATAGCAAAATTTTTAATAAAAGTCAAGACACATTTTTCCAGCTCCAAATGGTTAATTCGCATGATGGGGAAGACGAATCATTGTGCTGGTTTTTCGAACCATCAGAGAATCGCTCTGCCGCGCGGCTCTGGAAAAAAAGTGAATACATGGCAAAGCACGAAACTGGCGCAATTCGATGATTATATCTGCGCCGCATCATGGATTCGTCGCGATCGGGATGCACTTTTAGCAGGTCAGAGCCAGATGGATAAGGCCGGTTTTGATCATTCGTCCTTGTTTCAGAAAGTGAAACCGAATGAGACCAGGTCAGTTCGCTTCTCACGGGATGGACAGGACTTTTGTGCGACATTTGATAGCCAGATTTAGCAAAAGGAGATGTAGGTTACCCAGTCGAGGGACTGGAGGACTTTTGCTCTTATGATGATCAAACAGAGAGAACTTGACGTATCAATGCGAATGGATATGCTGAATTGAACCCCACAGCGGCAATCGATCCGAAGATGCTAAGCGAAGAATTTTAGCTAACAAGCCAATGAATATCTGGTAAGGTGCTGAGGATGGCCAATGGCCATAAAATCCCACCGAGCAACAGAGTTATTTTGGAGATACCAGATGCCCTGCTCGCAGCACCCATTCCGTTCCGTATTTTTCTTTCTTGTTGCCCGGTGGGGTTCGAATGATACCGGAAAAAAGGTGATCCGTTCAGATCACCATGGTACGGTTATTGACCGATGATCTCAAACTGGCCTTCCAATCCCTCGACCGAACTACCGCCGATCCAGATTTTGAATGCCCCGGGTTCGACAACGTATTCCAAATTTTGGTTATGAAATCCCAATTCCCTGCTGGCAAGTTGGAATTGGACCAAAGTTTTTTGTCCTGGCGCCAATTGGATCCGTCGGAACCGTTTCAATTCTTTCACGGGTCGCGCCAAGCTCGCGATCAAGTCTTGAACGTAGAGCTGAACCACCTCGTCCCCGCTCCGTTGGCCGATATTTTCCACTTCGACACTGGCGTTTATCTGGCTATCGCGACCAGTGCCCTCGACGCGAACTTGAAGATTGCTGTATTTGAAGGTCGTGTAGCTCAAGCCATAGCCGAACGGAAACTGAGGCGTAACCGGCAAATCGAGATATTTCGACGTATACTTGTCGGCACCAGGGGGACGACCGCTGTTTTTGTGATTATAAAAGATGGGGACCTGGCCTACGCTGCGGGGAAAGGTCACTGGTAGTTTTCCGCCGGGATTATAATCTCCAAACAGCACATCTGCGATCGCATTGCCGGATTCGACCCCCAACTGCCAGGCCTCGATGATCGCTGGGATATGTTCCGCGATCCACGGAATCGCTAATGGCCGACCATTCATCAAAACGACCACCGTCGGAGTCCCGGTTGCATGGATTGCTTTTACCAATAGTTCCTGGTCACCAGGCAGACCAATGAATGCCCGGCTGGCTGCCTCGCCGCTCAGCGCCTCGCTTTCACCAATGACCAAGACCGCCACTTCGGCTTTTTTGGCCAATTCAGCCACCTTGGAAAAGTCCGAGTTCGATTTGGCCTCGATGGGACATCCCATAGCATAATGGATCCGCTCGCGAGGAATTTTGGCTTTGATGCCCTCGAGCACGCTGACAACATCGGCATCTTTGCCTTCGCAATACCAACATCCCAAGGGATCATGCTTATTGTCCGCTAAGGGCCCAATGACCGCCAGCGACTTGATATCTTTGCTCAAGGGCAAGAGTTGACGCTCGTTTTTCAAGAGCACAATCGATTTTCGGGCGCTCTCCAATGCCAGCTCGCGATGCTCCTTGCTCAGGATGATCGATTGTTCCAATTGTGGGTCCGTGTAAGGGTGATCGAACAATCCTAAGGCGAATTTGATCCGCAGCACTCGGCGCACGGCGGCATCGATGACTTTTTCATCGATTTCCCCCCGATTCACCAGATGGGAAAGCTGATTATGGTAGATAAAGCCCATCATATCCATATCGACCCCGGCCAGCAGCGCCAATTTTCCGGCTTCGGCTGGGGAGCCGGCCACGCCATGATTGAGCAGCTCGCCGATCGCGTTCCAATCGCTGACCACAAAGCCCTGGAATCCGAGCTCATCCCGCAACACGCGCGTCAGGATAAAATGGTTGGCAGAAGCGGGCAGGCCATTGAGCTCATTGAACGCGCTCATGATAGTCCCGGCGCCAGCTTCGATGGCTGCCTGAAATGGCGGCAGGTAAATGTCCCGCAGCGTTTGAATGGACATGTCCACCGTGTAATAGTCGCGACCGGCCTGTGCCGCACCATAGCCGATATAATGCTTGGGACACGCGACAACGGTGAGCGGGTCGCTCAGGTCTTTTCCTTGAAATCCTCTCACTCGGGCGGCTGCCATCACCGAGCCCAGATAGGGATCCTCTCCAGAACCCTCCGCAATTCTGCCCCAGCGCGGATCACGGGCAATGTCCACCATGGGCGCGAACGTCCAATGTGTCCCACTGGCTGCCGCCTCCCGGGCCGCCATAGCCGCCGTTCGTTCCACGACATCAGGATCCCAACTCGCCGCTTCTGCCAATGGGATCGGAAAAATCGTTCGATACCCATGAATCACATCATTGCCAAAAAGCAACGGAATTTTCATGCGCGATTCCTCAACAGCAATCCGCTGCAACTCGTTGGCCTGTTTGGCACCTCGAATATTGAGCAGCGATCCGATTTTGCCCTCCCGGATTTGCTGTTTAAACGCTTCGTTTACCCCGCTCACTTGATGTAATTGCCCAATTTTTTCATCTAATGTCATCTGTTGCAACAATCCATCAATCCGGCGTTCAATGTCAGGATTAATGCCCAACTTTTGCCCATAGCAAGCAACAACCCAGAATGTCATGAGCAGGATAAAAAGTCTGGTAGTTTTCATTCTCGTTTTCCTCCGCATTTGTCGTGTAAGTGATTTCCAGCTATTCAATCTTCTTTGCCCCGGCGCCGACCCGCTAATCATTAAGCGACAGAGGACTATCGTCAAGGCCAAAATAGGATTCCCATCTACTCAATGAACTTGCTTGGCATTTATCAGCCTTTCGCTTCATCGTTGAATAGCGACCCAGCTCTATTCCAAGTCATAACAGCTTTTCAAAGGGCCAATGTGCCAATGACATAGCCTCTGTTTTATTTCTTGGGAAAATATAAAATCTTCACATAAGAATCAAGGCAAAATTTGTCTTCAGCCGAATCAACAGATTTTCATTTCATCTGTTCTGGGGGCAGAAAAGACATTGGACACGGAACAAAGGCTGGAGGTGTCCAAAGCCAGATAAAATTTAGATCCGCGATGGAGAATTGTCTTGACTATGATGTGCAGGCATCCACAACGGGCTATTGCGAAGATCACTTATCTCAGGGCCAGAGATCCGCCTCTGGTTACATTCATAAAAATGAAATTCGGCCCTACCAATCGGCGTGAAAAAGTCCATGCCATTATAAAATGGGATCGTTTTGTCATTTGGCGGGCCGTGGTGCCCAAGAATTTTTACGCACCCGATGGCTATGATGGAAACAAGCACCGATTAGGGGCCCCGGATCTTACATTTTCAGCCAAAGGTGTAATTCTCCCACAATCGCTTGGATTTTCGCCGAACAATTCTCTTGAAAAACTCGGAAAATTTCCTTAAGTTCGGTTTCACGACATCATCGGCAACAACCAGAGGAAACTATGCAACGCAAGGAGAAATTTCTATCTGCTCACCAAGCAGGGAAACTGCTTTCGCAGCTGGGCAATGAATTTGTCGTGGTGAAAAATCCCGATTACGTTCATCCCGAATGCGAGCTATATCCCTTAGCCCCCAAAATCACCAGTCCAATAGATCGACTTTCTGCCGTGGTAATGGACATGGACGGTACGACGACCACCACGGAATCGCTTTGCCTCCACTCGTTGGAGTATATGATTCGAAAAATCACTGGCCGAATGACGAAAGAAAGCTGGTTAGGGCTCGATCGAACTGTGGATTACCCCCATATCATTGGCAATAGCACGACCCGACATGTCGAATATTTAATTCAAACCTACTGGTCATGGATTAACCCTGAGCTGCTCAAACAAGCGTATGTTCATGCAGCGGTCTGGTTCATGTTGAAGGGACAAGATAAACGGCGACTCGAAGAAGTTCAAAATAATTTAGTGAACCTGGGCTGCAAAGATATGGTGAACGATGAACATCTGCTTCGAGCGATTGATCTTCAACGATCTCAGCCAGTTCAGGTCGAGGACATCGCTTTCACCATGCTTGATCATCATGGTTCAAAATTTCATGCCAATTCATTTTCTGAGATTGTTCGGGCTGGGATCGATATTTATTATCAGCGCTATCATGAAATTCTCAGCCAGATCGACGCCGGAGACGGAAAGCATCTATCCTCACAAATCCTTGGGACAACCGAAGCCCATCTCATTGAACCCATGCCTGGGGTGGGAGAATTTTTAGCATTGATCAAAGGTTGGCTGGGCGAGGAAATTGAGGCGCTTTTCCCAGCGCTTCTCGAGAGGTGTCGGTCAGCCGTCGCTACAACATATCCATTTGATGTGGACAATGCCAGACGAAATCTGATAAGGCTGGGAGAACTTTTTCAACGCCAGCCCGTGAAGGTCGCTGTGGTGACCTCTTCGATTTTGTATGAAGCCAGGATCGTTCTCAGCGAAGTTTTTCGTGTGCTATGTCGCCAGATTCAATATTGGCCAGTTCGCCCTCAGACCAGGAAATTGCTCTTGGAAAAATTTGCCGACTATCGAAATGTCTATGATGGGTTTGTGACTGCGTCGGATTCCAGCGAGATACGGCTCAAGCCGCATCGAGATTTGTACAGCATCGCATTGCATCAGTTGGGAATTCCAAAAGAAAAATTTGGCGAGGTGATCGGATTCGAAGACAGCGAAAGCGGTACCATTGCCATCCGGGCAGCCGGCATTGGGCTGTGCGTGGCTGTGCCATTTGCAGATACCCAACATCATGATTTAAGGGCAGCCACATTTGTTTTAAAACATGGCTTGCCTGAAGCCCTGTTGCGGCATAATCTCTTCGTAAAAGAGTAAGTAGCCTGACCAAACGAAACGATATAAACTTTTTTCCGTATCCAATGGACGACAGAAAATGACCATTGACCATTTCGTATGAAAGGAAAAAGCATGGCCGACTATTATCATCGCGGTTTCTTCAGCCAAGGACGCATTATCAGTGGTCTCATGATCGCGATCATCGGGGTGCTGCTTTTGCTCAACAACATCGGGATTATTGAAATTGGCAAGTTCATTTCGGATTTTTGGCCGATTTTGCTGATCCTATTGGGGATTCGGCTGATGCTTCGCAGCGCCCGTCGCCCGATCCACGTGCGCCAGGATATTGGAGTTCGAAAAATCATATCGAATCCGCCGAAGACCTATTACTCCAATGTGTTCGGCGATCTCAATGTTAGCCTGAAAAGCCTTGACGGTGAATCAGGCCGAATCACCACTGTCTTTGGGGATGCAGATATCGATTTGACTGAGCTCAAGATTGATTCTGGGGAGAGGGTATTGCAAATCAGCGGCGTTTTTGGCGATATCCATGTTGCCATACCCATCCATGTTCCGTACTATTTGAAAGCCTCACTGATAGCGGGCGATCTGAAATTCATGGGCGAAAAATACAGCGGCTTCTTGCTTGATAAAGAATTCAAATCCCCAGATTATGAGGCAGCTAAGGATCGGCTAAAGATTTATATCTCCCATGTGTTTGGAGACATCAAAATTTCATGATGCAAAAATCTGGAGTGGGGGATAGACAGTGCGATCAAGCAGATGGCCTTCCCCCCGCTTTTTCGGATCATCCTGCACAGCTTCAATTCCGACGGGGTTTTTGGTGCTCATTCTTGGTAAATTGGGGATCCCATCCATATTCCAGAGAGACCATTAAAACACAGGACCAACTTCCAGTTTGGGAGCCGTTGGTCCATCCCGCTTCATTAATTCCCATAGCGGATCATCCTGAAGCCGGAGGAATTTGAAGCCATAGAAATAGGGTTTGTAAGCAATAAGTGGTTTCTCTTTCGGCGATTTTTTGCCCTGATTCTTTTCCCGAAGCTTTTGGTTCTCTGCCATGATCTTCTGGTTTTTTAATCGAGCCTCTTCATTGAATCGTCTCCGTTCTTCATTATACCGCTGGGCATTTTGATACAGCTCTATTAGCGGTTCCTGCTTCACGCGTGGATGGGTGGAGTGCAATAGATTGATCGTGCCATCCTCGCTTTGCGTGATCAACCCCACGTGGCCGACCCATTTGCCATTCTCATCACCTCGAACAATATTCACGAAATCTCCGGGCTTTAACTGATGGATCACTTTTGGCAGCAGCTCATAGGGAAGATAGCACCATTTGACTTTTTCGATAGGGATAAATTGGCCAATGCCCCATTTGGAAAGAAATTTAGCGCGATCGACCACGGTGGTTTCCCACGCGGTCTGATCACCAGCCAAATCCGCAGTGATGTCCTGGACCAACCAACTGTTATTCACGTCCCAATCGAATTCTGTGTAATGGTTCCGGGTGGCTAGACCAATTTCACCGTTTTTATAGCGGATGCGCTGGAGAATGGCAAAAAAGCTTTTCCAATCGTAGGCCAGGGCCATGGCATAAATATGTTCAGCGAAAACCACACAATCGCTTTTCTTGAGCGAATAAAGCGGATCAGGGTCATAGATCTCAAAGGGAAATTCGCCCAGCAGGTAGATGCGATAGGGTTGTCCCAGACATTTTTGGGCAAGGTGCTGGACTCTTTTGCGCAGGTCTGGTTCAACGGATTGCAGGTAGCCCAGATAAAGATCCAATTGGGCTGGGGTAAACTTGTAGAGCGGCTGAGATTTTAGCTTTTTCAGGACATCGGGCTGGATATTGAGCAGTTCGATGGTTTCCGTGTCCTCTTGAGACAACGAAACAGTCTTCCATTTCGGCTGCATAAGGGCACAATGAAAGAAGATCGATAAGCTGATCGCAAGACCAAGACAGCAAATATTTTTGGTCATTTTGTTATCCCCATTAGTGGTCCGTTATTCATCGAGGCGTGCAAGCATTTTATTCCTCTAACATTTCCTTCTATTATCAAAAAGATACAAATATTAACTCCCTTTTGCAAGTATTTTTTTGTCCTGCTGACATACTGCGCCGTGAGAGTAGTTATGAGTCAGATCGCGGTCGCGCAAATGCGCTCCAAATTGGAATTTTCATATGTCTCTTTGAATGGAGATGCCGATTAGCCCGTTGATGGTGAGAGAGGCGACCCTGTTCAGTTCAATAGCAACGCAACAGTTCAGATGATTTTTGTTTTGATTTGGTGCTTTTCTGTTTATGCTTTTATTAGAGATCAAGGGTATGCAAAAAATTGCAATCATAGTGAAAAATGCTGCATAAATCGGTCGCTTTGCAAATAATCATATCAGAAATTATATGGCCGCAATCATATTTAAAAATATAGAGCTAACGATCATTAAAAATTTAATGAAAATTCGAGTTAGGCTTGGCATGGATTTTGTTAAATATATATAACAAATTTATAGTTTTGATCTACCTTCTGTGCAAAAAGATGGAAGCATTTACATTTTTCATAATACCAGCGAAGTCGCTGGGTAATTGAAATAAGCGACAATTGACATCGCCTGCCATCACAACTGCACCCGTCGTTATTTCTGATTAAAATTACTCACAACTTCCTATCTTTTGTTTTAATGCTGTTTTCGTGAATCCAATTTTTGAGCAATAAATAACTGATCCCTCAATATTGTTCTGTTTCAGGGGAAGGAGGTGAAATGACAAACTGAAACAGGAACAGGTGGTAACGGATTTACAAAGTAACGAACCAATGGGGGAAAAAAAATGAGAAAGCTAACTTTGTTGCTCTGCCTTGTGATTATCGGAGCGCTCAGCTTACCGGTTTTGGCAGTGGACATTAAAGGAGTGGTAGTCGATAAGAAAACTAACGCTCCCTTACCTGGGGCAAATGTCTTTATTAGAGGCACGACTGTAGGAGCCGCAACGGACATTAACGGCAGGTTCACTTTCTCGTATCAAGCTTCAAAGCCATTCAATCTGACCGTTAGCTATATCGGATATAAAACCCAGGTGCGGACCTTTAGCCCAACTGATGATCTTTCCAATTTGCGTTTTGAAATGGTGGAAGATGTGTTTAGGGGCGAGGAAATTGTCGTGACTGGTATCGCTTCGAAGACCGCTAAGTCCGTAGCAGAAGTTGCAGTTGCCCGCCTATCGGCCAATCAACTTACGGTTTCAAATTCTTATCAAGAAATATCCCAATTGATCGCTGGAAAGGTGGCTGGAGTCAATATTGCGCCAGCTTCTGGGAATGTAGGTGGAGCCATTCGCTTCAATGTTCGTTCGGGCGGGGGATTGAATGGCAACGAACAGCCGCTAATTTATATCGATGGCGTGCGCGTCGATAATTCGGAAGTGATCGGTTTTGGTGTGGGTGGTCAGGGGACCTCCACACTGGCAGATCTTAATCCGGAAGATATCGAAGCTATCGACATTTTAAAGGGGCCAGCTGGAGCGGCTTCCTATGGGACCAGCGGGTCAAACGGGGTGGTGCTAATTACGACCAAAAAAGGTAAATTGGTCTCTGGTGCCCCCAAAGCCATCGCCATCGATTATAAATTGGTGACCGGTTATAACGAACAATCCCATAAATATACTGAAGACGAATTCATCTCCTACAAACATGCCAATGCCATTTTCAAAAAAGGCCCAGTGTTGCAACATACACTGAATGCTTATGGCGGAACCGGCCTCATGAAGTATTATCTGGGAATTGATCGCCGCTATGAAGATGGCATTATCCCGAATAACTATCTCGATCGAAGGACGCTTCGGGCCAATTTTGATATTTACCCGAGCAACCGCTTAATCGTGAGTGTGAACACCAGTTATTCGCTCACTGAGAACCGGCTGCCCAATAATGATAATAATATTTTTGGATTCCTGGGAAATACGCTTTTGACACCGGTGCCATATTGGTTCACCGACAGCCTCTCCGTGAGAGGACTGAAAAACGTCCGCGTTGCGAACCGATTTATTGGTTCGATTCGCGCTCAATACAATCCATTTAAAAACTTCGAGGCTTCTTTTACTTTGGGTATTGATGATGGCGATTTTCGAAATGATCAAACTTACCCAGCGAATCTGAAATACTCATTTTATCCTAAAGGAAGACGGGCTATCTATAATCGCCAGAACAGTCAATATACCTATAATTTTGATGCCCGCTATACTTATTCCTTATTCTCAAATTTAAATGTCAGTTCGATGGTGGGTGCCCAACTATTTGATCGAAAGTTAAAGACTTTCAATATTCAAAAAAAGGATTTTCTCACCGAATTGATCACCAATATTGGTGCGGGAGAGACATTCGAGGGAGGCGACGAAACATACACCCATACTCGAGAGGCGGGAATCTTTACGGATCATTCATTCTCTTTATTTGATCAGTATTTCTTCTCCGTGATGCTAAGAAATGACTATGCCAGTTCGATCGGTTCTAAAGCTCCCAGCATTTTTTATCCTCGAGCCAGTTTGGCCATCCGCATGGATAAATATAAATTCTTCCCATCGGCATTTGATTTAATGAAACTGCGGGTGGCTTACGGCGAAACCGGGGTTTTGCCTGGCACGATTGACGGGATTCCGTTGCTCTGGCGTGCAGAGCCTTCTGGCTATGGCGCGGGTGCCGTTTTAGCGGCTATTGGCAATCCTAAAATTGAACCAGAGCGCATAAAAGAATTGGAGATAGGGTTCGATGCCGAGCTGTTTACCAATTACTCGATAGAATTTTCCTACTATCGCCAATTCGCTCAAAATTCGATTATTGAATTCCGAAACGCTCCATCCACTGGAAAGATCGCTACCGCAGTGCCCTTCAACATTGGAGCTGTGAAGGGCTGGGGCATAGAATCATTGGTTCAGGCGCGCCTCCTGAATACTCGCAATATCCAGCTTGATCTCTCCATGACCAATAATTATCAGACCAACAAGGTGACAGATTTGGGTGGCGCACAGCCCATTTTTGATGCGTTCGATATCAATGTATTCAAAGAAGGGCTCCCCAAACACGCATTTTATACCCAGAAAGTGGTTGGTGCGTTATTTAATGCCGACGGAACTTATAAGGGTCCCGATGTATTGAAAGACGAAAATGGCCAGGAAATGCGGGTTAATTTCGGCAGCCCCATCCCCACTTACACCGGGTCTTTTACAATGAATCTGCGCTTTTTAAAGAATTTCAGCCTATATGTCCTGACCGATTGGGCAACTGGGCATAAAATGTTTAACAATACCAAAGAATTTGCAATTTACTTGGGCAATGCCTTCGGTATTGGGGCCAATAACAAGCGCTATCGGGAGTTGGAGGATATTCTTGGCATCAAAGAATGGTATGATAATATTCAGACCGCAGCCGTGGGATCAGAGGAATACAAAGCGTCAGCCGTGGAATATGCCAAAATGGATCGCCGCTATGACGGCAACTTCATTGAAGATGCCGATTATTTTAAGCTGCGGGAGATCAGCTTCAGCTTCAGCTTTCGCGACCTGCTATCCAAGGTGAATGCCAACCGCTACCTATCTGATCTGGTGATCGGAGTTTCTGGCAGAAATCTCTGGACCACTACCAAATACAGCGGAGCCGATATTGAAATGAATTTCTCTGGAGCGAGAAGCTTAGAGCGTGGCCAGGACTTTTTGACCCTGCAAAATCCGAGAGTCTATAATCTATGGTTGAGAATTTCCTTATAGAATCATAAGGAGGCATGTCCAATGAAAAAATTAATTGCACTTGTCATATTGCTATTATCTTCGCTGCTCATCTGGAGCTCATGCGAAGATTATGCCACATCGGTCGACCCGCTCATCGATCGGGTGGAGGATGCCCGATTGACCAGCGAGAGCCAGACTCCGTTTGTCATCAATGGGTTGAAAACCAGATTTGCAACGACTCATGATCAGTTAGGGGTTCTGGCAGGATTGTTGTCCGATGAGCTATTTTTTGATTCGAATGTCCCCAATGCCACCTTTCCCACTTTTCGAGATATCGATGAGGGGCAAATTACGCTGGACAACAACTCCGTTGATGGCGTGTTCAATGCGCTGGGGGAACTGCGGTTTTTCTCCGATGATATTCTTCGTCGTGTCGGTGAAATTACTTTTACCAATGAACAATTAAAAAATGAAGCCCTGTTTAATGGCAATTTATTCGGTGGGATCGCACGTTATATTTATGGCGCATATTTCGGATTGAGCCAGGAGCAGGGCGGCGGCGTTATCGATAATGGTCCTTTCATTCCGTCAAACGAGATGTTTAATCTGGCAATCGAGAAATTCCAGCAGGCGATGACAGTTGCCAGCGATGCGCAAAAGCGCCTGATCAATTCGTTGATTGCCAGAATTTATCTCCAGAAGGGTGACTTCGCCAACGTTCGAAATTTCGCCCAAAATGGTATGATCCAGGGAGATGAACCGTTCGAATCCAAGCATAGCATCTTATCGGATAATTATTTCTGGCAGCAGGCTGGCAAAGGGAGAACCCAAGCGGTTCTCGCAGCCAGATTCAAGCAGTATGTGGTCGATGATCCAGCCGAACTTGCTCGAATCCCGTTAGATTCTATCAAAGGCAATAACAACGTGATGTACTATCGCCAAGGGAAATATCCCAATGAATCTGCCCCGATCACCTTCATGAGCTGGCAAGAAAACGAGTTGATGTTAGCGGAATGTGATCTCCGAGCTGGCGATGCAGGTAGTGCGCTGGCTCGCATCAATGCAGTGCGAGCCTCTCATGGGCTGAGCGCTCTGGCAAACGCAGATATGAATGTGCTCATTGTGGAACGGGACAAGGAGTTATTCGTCACCGGCGCGAGGATGCTTGATCAGCGACGACTGGATGCCGAGTATAAAACCTGGCATTTGCCGGCTGGGTCATGGCGATATTTTCCGATCACTGAGCGCGAAAGAAATATCAATCCGAATTTGGGCAATCCATAATTAAAAATATCACGCAGGCTTTGAACCTTGTCGCACAAGCGTCCAATCAATGGGCGCTTGTGCCCTTTTATTCAATGGCTCATTCAAATTTTCATAGAAACCAACAACGTTCGTCATGCAATGGCGAATCCCAATACCCAGCCGCATCGCGTGTGAACTTTTGGCTGATTTATGGCTCATATTACCTATATTGGTCTTCGGCCGTCAGGAGGAGAAAAGCGCCAGCACTATTTCGGAAGCCGCCTATTTCGATTCGTTGCGGGTGGTAAATGAAACCGTTTTTCAACGGGAATTTGAATTTCCTTTCATGGCGTTGTTAGATAAAGAGACCCAGAGCTCCTATCTGCAAATTGCTTCGATAGCCCATCGAAAACTGTTTATCAAATCATTTTGGCGTAAGCAACAGCTCAATCCACTTTCTCCCAAAAATGAGCACCTGCACACGTTTCTTGCGCGGTGGCAATACGTGAAACAGAATTTTGCCTCTGCGAGTCCGCCTTTTTTTGATGACCGTGGTCGATTCTATCTGAAATACGGTGCGCCATCAATGCGTTATAGAGATAGTGGCGGAAGAAGAACCGTGAGCTTTTTCAAGGATCGCGAGCTGTATCGTTATATCAGCCAGCTTTATAGTGGATTCCCACCTGCAATGGAATATCTGGTTTATCCCAACGAAAGCTGGGTTTACCGAGAACTCGGCGCGGATTTTGTGATTCATTTTGTCAAGCAAGGGGAGGGGTATCGTCAGATAACCAGCTTGGCTCATGTCATTGACAGTGGTATTGCGAAAAATCTTGCCTGGTATTGGAGCGATTTGATTCAATCCCGAGCGCACCTGGCTCCGTCATTCGCCAGAGCAGCGAACAATGCCCTCAACGTGCAGAATGACCTGATCACCCAGGCCTTTGCCCGGTCAGCCAATCTCCCGACCCAGGACGCCCGTTTTCCACATGATCGCTTGTTGGAGATTAAAAGGGTCCAGGAAATCGATGTCTTGAATGACCAGCGTCTCGCTCCAAGTTTCTTTGTGCCGATCCCACCTCCTTTTGATCGCCTCAGCTTCTATGCAGAGATCGCGCAATTTCGGGGACACGGCGATTCAACTCTGCTCGAATTAGCCTTTTTAACACCATTTCAAAACAATATTATCCTCAATGATCGACCCACCGCAACCATATTGGAGTATAAAAGTTTCATTCGCGATACCTTATTTGAACCAGTGCACTATCTTTGCGACACATGCCGCTATCCAGCAGCTTTTTTCGGCCGATTCCCAAATGCTATTGGCTTGCTCCAGTTTTCGGTCCCTGTCATCGCGGGTGATTTGACTCTGCAAATCCGCTCGCTTCAAAACGGAAAAATGGGATATCATAAACAACCGATTTTCATCCGAGATTTCTCCTCACGGCAACTTTTGATCAGTGATATTCAATTTTATTATCTGCCCGATTCCCCCGATGAAATACCTGATAAGTGCTTCAGAACCCTCCATGATATACGACTTATCCCTTATCCCACTCAGCATATCCAAAAGACGCGAGCCGCTTTTTGTTATTTTGAAATCTATAATATCAAAACGGCTGGGATTTTGGATGAATTCGGGATAAAAATCGAGATATCCAGAGAAAAACGAGAGAAAGGGATACTGAACAAAGTGGCTGACTGGATCTTTGGCTCAAAGGCGAATTTTGTTGCCATCGAGCAAACCCGAACGGTGATGCAAGATATGGAAATGGAACTCACTGCATTGGATTTCAGCAAGCTGGCCGCTGGCAATTACATGTTGACTATATCCATCATCAACAGTAGGGATAAATCAATCTTTGCCACCAGTCAAAAGCGCATCACGATCGCTGAATGAGCGAACGGAACCAGGATTATGCTTCCGAAAATAATTTTTCCTTGCTTTTCACTTTCAATCGACTAAATTGTATCTGGTAAAAAGCCTGCCATGAAAATTCAAGTTGAATGAAACCCTCTAACAAATCCATAGGAGCGAAAAATGAAACGCAAGATTGGCATTATTTTCTTCTTTGCATCCTTCACCATCCTTTGGTCGACTCTCAACGCCATTGCCCAATACGATCCCGCCCTATTTGGTGGCATGAAAGCCAGAAGCATCGGTCCAGCGGGAATGAGCGGTCGGATTGGCGCTATCGAAGCCGTTGTTTCTGATCCGAATGTCATCTATATCGGGGCAGCCACTGGTGGAGTGTGGAAATCCACCAATGGTGGCATCACCTGGAAGCCAATTTTTGATGATCAGCCGACGTCCTCCATTGGCGCTATTGCCGTGTTTCAGGCCAATCCCAGTATCGTTTGGGTGGGGACCGGCGAAGGAAACCCTCGAAATAGCGTGGGTGTCGGCAATGGTATTTATAAGAGCCTGGACGCTGGCGATAGCTGGAAATTTTTGGGGTTAGCCAAGACCGAAAAAATTCATCGCATCGTCTTGCATCCAACCGATCCTGACATTGCTTATGTGGCCGCATTGGGGACGACCTGGGGAGAAAATCCCGAGCGCGGCGTATTCAAAACCATTGATGGGGGCAAAAGCTGGGAGAAAATCTTATTTGTTGATGAAAAGACTGGTTGCGCCGAACTGGTGATGGACCCATCGAATCCGAATAAATTGTTCGCGGCCATGTGGGAACATCGCCGATGGCCTTGGTTTTTTAAATCTGGGGGACCAGGTAGCGGTCTATATGTCACTTACGATGGTGGCGCTACCTGGAAAAAAATTACCAGCAAAGAGGGGCTACCAGAAGGGGAATTGGGCCGAATTGGGATAGCAATTGCAAGAAGCCATCCGGACGTGGTTTACGCCCTGGTGGAAGCTAAAAAAAGTGCCCTGTGTCGTTCTAATGACGGTGGAAAAAATTGGACGATCGTTAACCAGTCGCCCAATGTGAACCCACGACCTTTTTATTATGCCGATATTCGGGTCGATCCTCACAATGAAAACCGAATTTACAGCCTCCACTCCAATCTAACTGTAAGCGAGGATGGCGGCAAAAATTTCGAGCGCATCCGATCGCGTGTTCATTCGGATCATCATGCCCTGTGGATCCATCCCGAGAACGGCCGTTTCATGATCGATGGGAATGACGGTGGGGTCGCCATCAGCTATGATCGGGGCCAGACCTGGCGTTTTGTGGAGAATTTGCCTTTGGCGCAATATTATCACATCAATATCGACATGGAAATCCCCTACAATGTTTATGGCGGAATGCAGGACAATGGCTCATGGTGCGGCCCCAGCGATGTGTGGGAAACTGGGGGTATTCGGAATTACCATTGGGAGGAGGTCGGTTTTGGTGATGGTTTTGCCACTTTAAGCGATCCCCGCGATCCCAATATCGGTTATAGCATGTCGCAGGGCGGTTTTTTAAGCCGATTCCATCGCGTCACTGGAGAGAGAAAGGATATTCGGCCGCCAGCTCCAGATGGAATCGAACTACGCTTCAATTGGAATGCGGCCATCGCTATCGATCCGTTCGATCCCAATACGATCTATTATGGCAGTCAGTTCGTCCATAAAAGCACGGATCGTGGCGATAGCTGGCAAATCATCAGTCCAGATTTGACAACGAATGATCCTGAAAAACAGAAACAGACCGAGAGCGGCGGGCTGACCTACGATGTCACCCATGCGGAGAATCATTGCACCATTTTGACGATTGCTCCCAGCCCAATCCAGCCGGGGGTGATCTGGGTCGGAACGGATGATGGCAATGTTCAGATCACCAGAGATGGCGGAAAAAGTTGGGAAAATGTGGTTAAAAATATTCCAGATCTTCCAGCCCATACCTGGTGTCCCCATATTGAAGCATCCAAGTTTGAGGTCGGCACGGCTTATGCGGTGTTTGACGATCACCAGCGAAACAACTGGAAAACGTACATTTATAAAACTGAGAACTTTGGAAAAAAATGGGAGAGCTTGGCAAAAAACGATCCCACTTCCTCCCAAGACAAGACCTCGCCAGAATGTTGGGGGTTTGCCCATGTGATCGAGCAGGATCCAGTGAACAAGAATTTATTGTATCTGGGGACCGAGTTCGGGCTGTTTATCAGTTTTGATGATGGCAAGAATTGGATGAAATGGAAGCATGGTGTTCCCACAGTGCCGGTGCGAGCGTTGATCGTTCATCCTCGGGAGCATGATCTGGTGATTGGCACCCATGGCCGAGCGGCGTTTATTTTGGATGATGTTCGGCCGCTTCGAGCGATTTCCAAAAGTTTGATTGAAAAGCCACTGCATTTATTTGAGGTACCATCGGTATTTCAGCATGCTATTCGACCCACGCCAGGCTATCATTTCCCGGCCGATGCCATGTTTAGCGGTGAGAGCCGTCCTTATGGCGCGATGATCAGCTATTATATTGCTAATCCAGAACAATCCGAGCCGACTGCCCCTGCCGGACCAGCATCGGCATCCGATCAGGCTCCCGATGAATTCGAAAAGATCAAGGAACCGAAAATAAAAATTGAGATTCTGGACTCGACCGATCAGGTGATTCGCAAATTTGATGGGCCGATGAAAAAGGGAATTAATCGCGCCTGGTGGGATCTGCGTCGCGAGAGCTGGCGATTGCCGAGTGTCACTGGCCAGGCCCGAGGTTATACGCCAGCAGGACCCGAGGTTTTGCCGGGAAAATATCGAGTCAAAATAAAATTGGGGAATCAGGAGGCAATTGAAACGGTTCAAGTGCTGCCAGATCCTCGCGTTTTCATCCCAATGGACGATCGCCAGCAGAAGTTTCAAACTTTGCTTCACGTGGGAGAACGAATTGAGCTGGTCACGGAGGCCGTGGAGCGAATTCGTCAGATGGAGAAAAGTGTGGAGCTGGTCATAGAAAGAGTGAACGACGAAAAGACGGACAAAAAGGACGAGGCCGGATGGAGAGAATTGAAAAAGTCCGGGGAGAGCTTGCAAAAACAGTTAAAAAAAGTGCTGCACCTCTTTGTGGATGAGACCGGAAAGCAGGGAATTACCCGGCAGGATAATGTTAGTCGCAAATTATGGTACGTCTACAACTCATTGGCCTCCTCCTGGGAAAAACCCACCCCTTCGCAGGTATCATATTTTCGCCAGGCAGAGGACGCATTGAAAAAAGCGCTGGAGGAATTTAATCAACTGTTTGAAAAAGATGTTGCTGAATTTCAGCAACAAGTGAAACAATCGGGTTTTTCGATCTTCCCACCAGTAGAGCGATTGGATATGGAGTGGAAAAGGAAGTAGGGATCAGGGTGCTATGGTCAGTAGGCAGTGATCAGTGATCTGTGATCAGTGGGTACTTATCAGTCAAAAAGCCCTGATGGAGGCAGAAACTGGGAGCCAATGGGTTGGGTGATCGCGCTGTCTGAGACAAACAAATCCCAAAAAACAGCGTTCCTGACAGATTGGCTCCCGCTCTCTCTGCCAAAGAGGTGTTCAAAAGAAATGGTGAATGATCTTTCACCTCGCCAGATGTAAGTTGAAAACTCATAAGTCAAAAAATTGGCTTGCTATTTAGCCCGCCGTTTTGTATTATCTTCTCAAATCGCAATTGAAAAGCACCTTGTTCGGCTTGCTATGAAATTTTTCTGGTTGACATGCGCATTGGCCAGCATGATCGTCGCGAATGGCTACCCGCAATTTCAGCAAAACTATAGCAGGTATGAGCGGCATCTCATCTTAGTCGTCGATTCCAGCGCCGCCGTTTACAGCTTGCCTGATAGTTTTTTGGTCAAAGGCTCGGAGCAGATTTTCCGGGATAGCACCAAACTGTCACTGGGAACTGACTATCAAATGGATTACATCCGCGGCAAATTAATCTGGTTGAAGCCGATTTCTGCGCCATTGTCGCTACATGTCCATTATCAATTCATCCCGCTGCTGCTGCGGCAGCGATATTTTAATCGCGAGATGATAATTTATCAGCCATCGGACTCGGCCCCTGTGGTGACCCGGCGAACATCGGCTAATCGGCGAAATGGAATCGGAGGCGCTTCAGCCCTGCGGCAGAACGGTAGTATCGTTCGAGGGATCAGTATCGGTAGTAACCAGGGATTGAAGCTGGAATCTGGGCTGAGGATGCAGATCTCTGGCAAGATTGCCGACAAATTGGAGGTAGTGGCCGCGCTGACTGATCAGAATACGCCCATTCAGCCAGAGGGCAACACTCAAACGCTCCAGGAAATCGACAAGGTGTTCATTCAGCTCACGGGGGAACAGTTTCAATCGACCCTGGGCGATTATTATTTGAGTTTCGAAGGCACGGAATTCAGTCCCTACAATCGCAAATTGCAAGGAATGATGGGCTCATTTGAACTGGGACAAACGCGGGTCTCGCTTTCGGCTGCCGTCTCCCGGGGCAAATTCACCACCAATTTCTTTTTGGGCCAGGAGGGAAATCAGGGACCCTATCAACTCAAGGGCGATCGCGGGCAGATTGATATTATCGTGCTGGCCGGCACCGAAAAGGTATGGGTCGATGGCCAATTGATGACCCGCGGCGAAAACAACGATTATGTGATCGAATATAGCAACGGCCAAATCACATTTACACGGCATCGCCTCATTACAGCGGACTCCCGCATCACCGTCGATTTTCAATATTCGGATCAGAAGTTTCAGCGAAGCCTGTATGGGATCGATCTGGGGACAGCGACCGGCAACGGGCGATTGAAATTCGGTGCTCGGTTGCTTCGTGAGGCCGATAATAAGAACAATCCGTTAGATTACAGTCTCACCGAGGCAAACCGCCAGCGTTTAGAGCAAGCTGGGGACAATCGCGATTCGGCTTTTGTTTCTGGGGTCAATTATGTTGGAGCGGGCAAAGGCAACTATGTGGCGGTGGATTCGGCCAGCATGACGTTCTATCGCTACGTTGGCCCGGGCTTGGGCGATTATAATGTCGGCTTTCATTATGTCGGGCCCAACAATGGCTCCTATCAATTGGTTGGATACGCGAATTATAAATATGTTGGCCCGGGAAAGGGCAGTTATCTGCCGGTGATATTTCTCACCCCGCCAGAAAGCCACGATCTCATTGACCTGGCACTCGCCTATCAGCCCAGTGCCCATTTTCAGATCCACACTGAACTGGCCATGAGCCGTTTTGATCGAAACGTGATCTCCTCCAAAGACGATGAGGATAACACCGGGCTGGCAATGGTCGCCCGATTGGGTTTCCAACAGCAGCCCATTCAATTGGCTGGTGCGAAATTGGGCAAATTCGATCTAACAGGCCGTTTTCGTCAGGTCCAGCAGCGATTTCAATACATCGATCGTTCGGAGGAGGTGGAGAAAAATCGCAAATGGGATTTGACCAGTTCCGCGCCACAATCCGAGCAGATCCTTGAGCTTCAGGCCGGTTATATTCCTGTCGAGCCAGTAAAATTCATCGGTGCTATTGGAGAGAATCAACGTGGCGATCGTTTTTCCTCCCAGCGTTGGGAAATGGGCTCGGAAATTCTGTTTCGGCAGTTCCCCAATCTTCGCTACCGGGTCGAGTCCATTGCCACGGATGCGCCCCAACAGCAGCGGACCAGCCGGTGGATGCGCCAGAATGGCAGCGGTTATTATCAGTTCTGGAAGCTGCAAACGTCGCTCGATTTTCAGGCCGAGGAGAAGCAAGAGCGGTTTCAGGATTCGTTGTCGTTGGGATTTCGTTATTGTGAAATCGGACCGATGGTAAAGCTGGCCGATTGGCAGAAGATGAACCTCTCATTTGGCATGAGCCAGCGCCGACAGGACAAATGGGAAGCTGATGGGTTCAAACCAGAATCCGAAGCCCTGACTCAAACTGCCAACTGGCAGTTGCGCGATTGGAAACGGCTGTCGCTGGCGTTTCAATATACGCATCGCGAGCGCAAATATTCGGACCCCAGCGTAGGCAGAAAATTGACCGACTTGGTCGATTTGCGCGCGGATTATTCCGCCTTGAATCAAGCGATCTCTGCCAACTGGTATTATCAAGTTTCAAATACCCAGGTGGCGAAATTAGAGCGAATCCCCATTAAGGTCGAGCGCGGCCAGGGCGAATATCGGCTCAATGAAGACTCAACCGATTATGTGTACGATGCGTTGTTCGGCGATTATATCTTGCGGGTGAGAGCAACCGATGAGTTCATCCCAGTCGTGGAACTGCGCACCAGCAGCACTATCAAATTCCAACCAGAACTGATGTGGAAAGGGAGCAAATCGACTCGATACCAAGAGATCAAAAAATGGTTATCATTCATCTCCACTGAAACCTTTATCCAGTTAGAAGAAAAAACCCAGGAGCCCGATGTTTGGTCTATCTATCGCCTGGAGCTGTCGAAATTTCTCAATGAGCGGACCACGATTTTCGGGACCAGGAACCTTCGGCAGGATCTTCATTGGGGGAAAAACAGCCGACGCTTTTCGCTGCGGCTGCGATATAATGAACGCCTAAGCCTGAACAATCAATACCTGGAGGGAAGGCAGAATTTCAATTTGATTGAGCGGGAACTTCGGATCAAAAGTCAATTGACGGAACGAGTCAGCGCCCAATTGGATTTGCGCCAGCGTCATGAACAGAAAAAATATGCCATTGCCAATCGGGATAGAGACATTTTCTCTGACGAAGCCGAGCTGGAGGGCTCTTTTCGGCCGCGCCAGGCGTTGGAATTGGCGCTGAAATTGCGCTGGTCCCAGGCCGAAAATCGCGTCGCCCAACCCATCGATATTACGCTGCTGGCTATCGCGCCGCAGATCAATTATGCTTTTCGTGGCAAAGGACGGCTGCGAGCGGAACTGGAATTGAATCGAGTGACCGCATCACCAAAAAACGCGCTCGTCCCTTACGAAATGGCCTCCGGAAATCGTGCTGGCACGAATTTAAAATGGATCGCTTCGCTCGATTATAACGTTTCCCGCTACCTGCGTGCTTCATTGAATTGGAACGGTCGCTACGAGGATTATTTGAACCGGCCCATCTATACCGTGAAAGCAGAAATGCGCGCGTTCTTTTGATCTGAAGGTCGGCCCTAGTGAAAGCTAAAAGCGACATATTCTTGGAACAGTAACATGCGCATCTGGAGATCGATTTGGTCGTTCCGCTTTCGATTGGGTGATTTATCTGATGCTACAGGGAGGAAACCAAAATTTCGAATATAAATTGGTGCAGTGAACATCACAACACGCTGCTTATCTAAGCTTTAACGCACTGCACCAAACATGTTTGAACGCACGCGCATCCCTCGCTTTTCTGTGGGTATTGAGGCTCAAAGGATGATGAGAATTTTCATTTTGAATCTCAGGGGATATAAAAAGGGATAATTATTTTGATGAGCAATTCATTTAATAGAGGGAGATGGTGATAACCGTTCGGAAAATGATTTTTGTCGCACTCATCCTCCTGGCGTGCACGCAATCTGTTTTTGCCCAAGAGGATACGAGCCGTATTTTTATCCCAAAATGGAAGATCGAAGGGCATGATCCGATTTCCCGAAAGGAGATTGAAGCGATCCTGCCCCCGGGCCGCTATACAGCAGAGCAAATTCGAATCGCAATAGACCAATTGCTCAAACGATATGAAGACCGCGGCTATTTGTTTGGTCGCGTAGCAGTGCAACAGCAACCGGATCAATTTTCGCTAAGCATCCAAGAAGGGCCGCGGGTGGAAATCGGATTGTTTCATGTTCACAGCAAGGATGCATCGCTTGACTCTGCTATTCACTCTGGGCTCGATGTTCGACAAAAACGATCTGTTCGCGAAACGCTCGAGTTCAATGTCGAGCAAATTCTCACCTATCTCGAGAACAATGGGTATCCGTTCGGGCAAATTGCCATCGATAGCCTGGTATTGAACCGAAATGGTAATAGCGAAATAGCCTCGCTTGATTGCTATCTGAGCGTTCAACCTGGGCCAAAAGTGACCCTTGATTCGATTGTTGTTCGGGGCAATACGACCACGCGCCGGGCGGTAGTGATCCGAGAAATGCGGTTGAAAACAGGCGAGCTCTATCGACAAACCCGCATTGATCGAAGCAGAACGCGCTTGTTGCGCAGCGGTTTGTTCCGGCAGGTCGATGAGCCAGAGATCTATCTGGATGGTCAGGGGCATGGTCTGTTAGTGGTCAACGTGATTGAGGGGAATCCCAATCAATTGAACGCTGTATTGGGATATAATCCTAGCGCGACGAACCAAGAGAAGGGATATTTCACTGGCCTAATCGACGTGGCGTTTGGCAATTTGCTTGGCACGGGCCGGAGCGTGGAGGCATATTGGCAAAAAAAAGATCGGCGCAGCCAGGAACTTCGATTTCATTACATGGAGCCATGGGTGAAAGGTTATCCGCTCCATCTTGGCGTTGGATTTCAGCAGCTCATCCAAGACACATCGTTTATTCGGCGCCAGTTGCTGCTCGAGTTCGAAGTTCCTTTCTCGGACATTTTGAGCTTCAATTCCATCCTGGGAAGAGAGGAAGTCCTGCCCGATTCCATCGGCCAGATGCTGTATCAATTACCCCAAAGCCAATCCTGGTTCAGCCGCTGGGGATTTACTTACGACACGCGGAACGACCCGCTGAACCCATCCCGAGGCGTATTGTATCAGACCCATTTCGAGCATGCGAGAAAGCGGGTGAGCGCCGCACCATTTTTGGTCGAACAACAAGTCGAAACTGGCAGTTTCCGTCGCGAGCGCTGGTTGGTGGACTTAGAGTTATTTGCCCCCACGTTTCGCTGGCAAACCGTTATGTTGGGTGTGCATGGCCGACAGGTGAAGTCCAATGAAGGCTATATCTCGATATCCGACCTATTTCGGCTCGGCGGCACCCGATCGCTGCGGGGCTATCGCGAAGAACAATTCTGGGGAGAGAGGATCGCCTGGTTAAATTTGGAGTATCGATATCTGCTGGCCCCGCGATCCCGGGCGTTTGCCTTTGTCGATGCTGGTTACTTTTATCATAAGGATCGCGAGCAGCGGGTGCAAGAGGGCTATAAATACGGCTACGGTTTTGGCCTGCGCATTGAAACGCGGCTGGGCATTGTCGGCATCGATTATGGTCTGGCCAGCGGCCGCAGCATTACCAGCGGCCTCGTCCATGTGGGCTTAACCAATAAATTTTAGCTATTGAAGCCCCCAGAATTTAAAGCACCCATCGCCTCCAGCGGGATAACTTGCCAGGGTTTTCATGATCATCACTCCCGGCCATCAGGTACAGAACCCTCACGCTGAAAAACGATCTTGCCCCCAAGGATCGTCAGGTCCACTTTGGCATCAAGAATTTCCTTCGGCTGGATTTCGAACAAATTGCGATCCAACACGATTAGGTCGGCTAATTTACCCTCCTGGATCGATCCTTTGACATGATCTTGAAATTCGGCATACGCCGAGCCAATGGTATAGAACTCGATCGCCTGAGCCAGAGTGATTTTTTCCTCTGGAAACCATCCTCCTTTCGGTCCTCCCTCTGGAAATTCTCGCGTGATCGCAGCGTACAGCCCCAGCACGGGGTTCAATGGCTCTACGGTCCAATCGGTGCCAAAGGCAATGGTCACCCCAGACTTGACGAACGAATTGAACAAATATGAATGTTTTGCTCGGCCGCCGATCCTTTTCTCCGCCCAACGCATATCGTCGATGCAGTGTGACGGCTGAATTGATGCGATGATCCCCAGTTTGCGATAGCGTTCGATGTCGTCCGGCAAAACCACCTGAGCATGTTCGATCCGATGTCGCGCATCCCGTCTGCCATTGGCCTGGAATGCCTTTTCGAATGCATTTAGAATCCAGGTGTTGGCCTTATCGCCAATGGCATGGGCCGCAATCTGTAAACCGGCCTTATCGATCGCAGCGATAAAATCGTACAGCTCTTGTTCCTCGTAAATAGGAATGCCGCAGGTGGACGGATCATCGGAATAAGGCTCGTAAAATAGAGCTGTGCCAGCACCCATGGAACCATCGACAAACACCTTCATCGTGCCGATGCGGAGCATGTCGTTGCCGAAATTGGACAGAAGGCCGATGGCCTCGAAATGCTTATATAGATAACCGGGACGCCAAGCGTTGATCCGTAACGTCAATTCCCCCTCTTTTAATAGTTCCTGATAGATGGCAAGATCAGCGTCAGAGCTATTATCTTGAATGCTGGTGACGCCCAGGCTGTTGGCGTGTCGGATCGCCGCTTTGATGGCCATTTTCAGTTGCTCCTTCGTTGGTGGCGGGATTATGGCGCTGACCAGGCTTTGGGCATTGTCTTTTAAAATACCAGTCGGTTCCCCGGTTCGCGGATCCTTGACGATTTCCCCGCCCTGGGGATCTGGGGTATCCCTGGTAATACCGGCCAGCTTTAGCGCGAGGCTATTGGCCAGCGCGATGTGGCCGTCCAGTCGCTGCACCAGCACTGGATTGTCGCGGGTCACGGAGTCGATCAACGCTCGGGTGGGATGCTTTTTCGATGGCCAGGCCTCATGATCCCAATTGCCATTGAGAATCCATTCGCCCGGCTTTAATTTCGCCGCATAATTTTTGATGCGCTCAACAAATTCTCGTTCGTCTTTGGCATCTCGAAGATCGATCCCGAGCAAATAGAATCCGCCATCGGCGAAATGAACATGGGCATCATTGAATCCAGGTAGCACCAGCCGACCCTGCAGATCAATTACTTTGGTCCCTTTCCCCCGGAACTTTTCAACCTGTTCGGTTTCGCCGACAGCAATAAACTTCCCGTCCTTAATGGCGCAGGCCTCGGCCCAGGGATGATCGGCGGCCACCGTGTAGATTTTGCCACGGATCAACACAAGATCCGCATCATTTTGAGCTCGATGACCGGTGCACGCCAGAGCAACCATCAGAAAGATAATAGAAAATACTCTGATCGGATCCATTTTGTCCTCCTTGAGCAATGAGCTATCCAATAAGATTTCATTTTGTTCGATGGATCGAAACTGCTTGGTGCGGCGGAGATTCGTATTGGTCTAATTTGTTTTGGTCGCTTCTTTCTCAGGCTCTTTTTCCCATGCTTTGATCCCATTTTTCATCCAATCTGGCGCCGGGGCGCCTTTGAGGAAATGATCGAAGAACTCCTGCATCCGAACTGTCCAATCGCGTTGATTGACCCGTTTTCGCAGGCCATGCGCCTCTCCATTGTAGTTGAACATATAAGCTTCTTTACCCAAGCGTCTCAGCGCCATGATGTATTCAATCCCCTGATACCATGGGACCGCGCCGTCATCATCGTTATGGATCATCAACAACGGGGTCTGGACGTTATCGGCCCAGAAGATCGGGGAATTTTCGATATAGCGCATGGGAGCCTCCCATAAGCTGGCACCCAAACGGCTCTGGGTGCGCTCGTACTGAAACTGCCGAACCATCCCGCTCTCCCAGCGGATGCCATTGTAGGCGCTGATCATATTGCAGACGGGCGCTCCAGCAACGGCTGCTGCAAAGAGATGCGTCTGCGTCACCATATAGGCGGTCTGATAGCCGCCCCAGGAATGCCCCTGAATCCCGATGCGTTCTGGATCGATGTTGCCTTCCTGAATGAGCAGATAAATCCCTGGCAATACGCATTTCAAGGCGTCCTTACCAGGAAAACCAGTACCGTATTCGATGTCCGGCTGCCAGATAATGTAACCATTGCTCACATAATAGGAGGGATTGATGGATGTGCCAGGCGATGGAACAACGAAGCGATGCAAGCCTTCATGCTGGGTCTCATAAATATTGACCAGCAGGGGATATTTTTTATTTGTGTCAAAATTGTCGGGCTTGATCAAAATGCCCTTTAATGGTTTTCCATCCAGGCTGAGAAAATCTCGCAGCTCGGCCTTGCCCCAGCGAAACGGCTCCATCTGGCGTCCGAGATCCGTTACTTTTCGGACATCCTGAAAATCCAAATCGCTGATCCAAATGTCCGGGAATTCGTCGAAGCTGGAACGAGTGAACAATAACCGATTTGCAGATTTCGCTTTAGTGGCTCTTCGATCAAAACTTTTATTCATCATGATCAACTTGACTGGGGGAGAAGTCCCTTGGACTTGATCCCGGTAAAACCCTGAGGCCATGGTTTCCTGATGGGTCGCAGACAGCAGCATGGCCTTATTCGGATCAATGGTGGTTTCGTCAGGATCCAATTTGATATAGCGAAAAGAAAGCTGATGGTTCCGGCCATAATGTTCAGTGATGGTGCGGGCATGCGATCCATCGGGATAAATTTCCCAGATGTCGTAGCGATCGTACACCAAGATCGATCTATCCTGATCAGTCCAGCCGGCAATGCCGTACGGCCGAGCTGGTTCAGGGGTGTCCCAATCCTCTCGCTCGAACCGTACCTTGAGCGGTTCCGTGATGTTGACGGTCTTGTTTGTCCGGATATCGTACACGAACCAATGGTTATTTTCGAACCAATAAAGGTATTTTCCCTGCGGCGAGATGCTGGCTGAGCCGAATAGCTCTTTTTTCACCAGAGTCCGCTCTCCGCTTTTGGGATCGATTTCATACACATCGTGATACGTTCCCTCCCAGGAGACCCGTTTGGTGTAAGGCCATGGATTATTGGCGTATGCGATGCTCCCATTTGGGGCGAGTTGCACATCGGGAAGGCCTTCATCGGCCAGTTGGACCAAATGCTGGCGATCGATGAAAAAGACGGCCTCCCAGGCGTCATCGCGAACCCGCTCGGCCATTTTTTTCTGTTGCGGTTGCGGATAAGGATCGTTCCAATGCCATAGATCGAATTTCGCCCGTTCCTCGTCATCGGCTTTGCGACTCGTATCCGGGATCTGCTTGATCCCGAACATCACGATTGAACCGTCCTCGCTAAAAGCGATCGTGGATTTGGAACTGACAGCCATGCCTGCCGGCATCCCTTTAGTCGTCCGATGCGACACCCACAACGAGGCCTGTCGATCGCCCACATTCCAACCGTAAAGATCATATAGCGGCTCTTTTGCCTGGTAATCATCACGATCCGTGAAAAATGCCAATCTGGTCTCGCGTTTATTAAATTGCCAGCCTTTATAATTTCCCTGCCCGGTCAAAAGCGGCAGGCTCTCCGAATCGCCTGGCATAATCGCATAAATGCCATCGGAATCTGGCTTTTCTTTGCTCGAAACGATGTAGAGCAAATACTTCCCGTCCTTGGTGAACCGATAATCCAGCACGGATTCGAAGACCATTTTCGTCGTATCGCTCAGGGATTGCAGAACGAGCGGAGATCCATAGTCCTTTTTTTTCTCCTCCCGGCCTTGCTTTTTATCTGGCTCTGGCTCGCCTTTTTCTTTACCCTCGTCGGTCATGCCCTTTTGTTCCTTTGGCTTCTTGGCTTCCTTCAGAAAGGCAAGCCAGCCAGAGGCCTGTTCCGGCAAGGTAAAGCTTTTCACACTGTCGATCACCGTCACTCGACCATCGGCCAGCGCCAGAATCCCCAGCTTCAGCACTGGCTTCGTACGATCGCTTTTCTGATTTTCCTTTTTGATTTTGCGGACCGAGTCCACCTGCGCCTTCGTTGGCGATATCAGAAATACGATATGAGACGAATTGAGGGTGATTTGGGGTTTGGCCGCTCGCTCCGCCTCCGTGCCTTCACCAGAGAAGCCGACAACGTTGCGGTACTCGATATTTTGATCGACATGTTTCGCCACCAGCTCGGCGTCGCCATATTGCGGGGTTTCGATATAATAAATCCATTTTCCATCTGCGGAAATTTGAGGCTCATAGATTGATCGCCAGGAATCGTAATCGTTATGAGTCAGAGGACGTTTGTCATTTTCATTCCGAGCATCGGCAGAAATTGATACAGGCAACACCATGGATTGAAGCAGGACGATAACCAAAGTTATTTTGATCCACCGTGGCATGACGTTCTCCCTACTAATTGATTGCTATTCCCGATAAAAGTTATTGATCAAGCAGCACAGTTGAGCTACGAAATTGTTCTCCTTACCAATTGATTCTATTCCCATGAAAAGGGCAGCACCAGGGCTTAAAAAATAACTATTTTTTGGCTTTGAAATACTGAATGCCAGGCTTCGCCGAGGTGGAGAAATTACACATAAAAATCAGCTTTGTCAACTGAATTTTTCGGCTACTTTGTCATTTTCCATCGATGCAAGTAGACACTGGCAACATAATGAAATGAAGTCAATAGAGGGATTATGTGAAAAAGAGGAGGATTCATGGATAATTGTCCTTTTGACTCGCCAGTGGGGAAACAGTGATCCGCTCCAATTTTGGTCACGAAACGATTGCTTCTCTCTCTGCTTGGCAATCTTAAGATAGTTCGAAATACCGTGTTGCGCTTTGATGGACCAGTCTATTTTTAAGCAAAGGAGAGCCGGTTACCGATTTTAGAGCTCAATGGATCAGATCATGGTTCGAAATTTAGAGCAATGATGATTTCAAAAGATTCGGTTGACAGGCGGAATGGGCGTTGATCAGCTCAGACTGAATAATTGAGAGACGGTATCGGAGGCTGGTGATCAGAAAAGGGAGCGCACCAGGCGGGTTATCCACCTGGCGCGCGAAAGCTCACTTCGCTAACACCATTTTTCTCATGAGGCGATGCTCCGGCGTGGTGAGGATGTATAGGTAAATACCGGACGGCAATGTGGCACCGTTCTTATCTTTCCCATCCCAGATCACCTCATGGTTGCCGGCCTCCAGCGGCTCATTCACTAAAGTCCGAATAGATTCGCCAAGCAGATTGATGATCTCCAACCGCACCATGCAGGCCCTGGGTAATTGGAACCGAATGGAAGTGGTCGGATTGAACGGGTTGGGATAATTCTGGTCGAGGCCAAACTCCCTTGGAAGAGTTGCGAATTGCGACTCGTTATTGGTAGTGGATGGAGTTAAAAAGACCTCAAATTCGCCCAAATGAACTGGTCCGGTCTGTGGTGCCAGCACCTGCAATTTGACATATTTGGCTGAAACCGGGGAAATCTCAAACCGCTGGTATGCGCCAGTTGCTAAACTTGTATCAAGCACGGTCTGAAAATCAGAAGCGTTCGCCCCAGTATTCGAAACCGCGATATGGAAACGACGAATCCAGCGCTCCTCGTAGCCAATATCGGTATCGGAGATCAGGCCAATGCCGGTGATCATTTTATTGTTACTATGGTTGACCGCAAACGTGATGGTAGGCTGATCCCCGGTGAGCACCAAGGTGCCATCCCAACCTGAGAGATCGCCATCGGTCGCATTGCTGGCCTCGTTTTGAGGCAAGGTAGCCGGGGTTTCGACGATCTGAAGCTGGGCAAAACTTTCTGGTGCATGCACCCGAATAAACCCGATTTTGGTAACCGTATCGATTTTCGAGATGAAATTGGCAATCAATTGAACTGAATAATTGCCCGGTAAGGCATACACATGCACTGGGGATGGTTCATTGCTCGATGTCCCATCGCCGAAATTCCATTGCCATGCCGTAGCAGTTTCGCTGGATAGATTAATGAACTTGACCTCCAGCGGGGCAGCACCGCTCATAATAGTGGCATCGAAATGAGCTACCGCACCTAAATGGATCTTGAATAGCGCGTCACTCACATCAAATGGATCACAATCGATATCTGCCACCTTGACCAAACATGAGTCACTGATGGTATTGGGCACTTTCCAGAGGTAGCTTCCGTCATTGGCGGTTCTGCCGATGATTGTTAGCCAGTTTTTGCCGCCATCCACAGAATACTGAATTTTTACCGTATCCACCTGATAGCCGCTGGAGATCCATTTGATCTCATAATTGCTGCCAGCCTGGAGATCCTCTCCACCATTGGGTTGGACCACCTGCCACACCGGGGCTGGCGTGATCGAGAATACCTTATCGCTTATATCGAATGGATCACAATCGACATCCGCCACCTTGATTAAACAGCTATCCGAAGGAGTATTCGGGACGGTCCAGAGGAACAAGCTGTCGTTTTCAGTTTTAGCAGCGATGTTTTGCCATGTTTTGCCATTATCGATCGAAAGTTGCAGCTTGACCGAATCGATGAAACAGCATGCATGCCACCGAATGGAATAGTTGCTTCCAATTTGGATCCGCTCCCCTCCATTAGGTTGGATCACCTTGACGTAAGGCGGTGCGCAGATAGCAAATGGTTGATCGCTGACATCAAATGGATCGCAATCTTGATCGGCGACTTTGATCCGACATAGGTTCGAATTGACATTCGGCACTGTCCAGAGGAACGATCCATCGTTGTCTGTGCCAGAGGCAATATTGATCCAGGTGGCCCCGTTATCGATCGAGTACTGAATTTTAAGCGATTTCAAGTAACAGGCAGCTTCCCACGTGATTTCGACCTGATCCCCTGCTTTGAGGCACTCTCCGCCATTGGGATCCAAAACCGTGATCGGCGCTCGATTCCAAATGGTAAACGGATGATCGCTTACATCGAACGGATCGCAATCCAAATCCGCCACTTTGATCAAACAGTTGCTCGAATGAACCTCAGGTACGGTCCAGATATAGCTTCCATCATTTTCCGTGCCGAAAACGATCATCGCCCAATCCTTACCTCCATCGTTCGAGAATTGAATCTTCACAGAATCCAATTTGCAGGATGCCTCCCATTTGATTTCAAATTTCTGACCGGCCTGAAGGCATTCCCCCCCATTGGGCGAGATCACCGTTACGGCTGGCTTATTCCAGATGGTGAAGGGATGGTCGCTTATATCCTCGGGATCACAATCCAGATCCGCCACTTTGATCAGGCAATTCGTGGAATGGATCTCTGGAACGGTCCAGAGATAGCTACCATCATTTGGAGTGCCATAGACAATCATGTTCCAGTCCTGGCCGCCATCGAAAGAAAATTGGATCTTTAACGAATCAAATTTGCAACTGGCGAGCCATTTGATCTCGAATTTTTCTCCGGGACAGAGGCACTCGCCGCCATTGGGCGAGATCACCGTGATGGGAGCTTTCCCCCAGATAGTAAACGGATGATCACTGATGTCCTCTGGATCGCAATCCAGATCTGCTACTTTAATCAGGCAATTGGTCGAATGGACCTGGGGTACGGTCCAAAGGTAGCTACCATCATTTTCCGTACCAAACACGATCATCGTCCAATCCTGACCGCCATCAATGGAATACTGAATTTTCACCGAGTCGAAACAGCAGCAAGCTTCCCATTTGATCTCCCATTTTTCACCCGCCATCAGGCATTCCCCGCCATTGGGGGAGATCACCGTGACCAGGGGCTTGTTCCAGATCGTAAACGGATGATCGCTCACGTCTGCTGGGTGACCATCCACATCTGCTACTTTAATCAAACAGTTCTTGGAAAACACATTCGGCACCGTCCAGAGATAACTGCCATCATTCGCTGTGGCATCGGTGATCGTGATCCAATTGCTGCCGCCATCAATGGAATAGTGAATTTTCACCTGAGCGATTGGTCCGAGGGATGTCCATTTTATCTCAAACTGAGAGCCGTTCAGCAGGCATTCCCCACCATTCGGTGCAATGACCGTAATAGCTTCCATTGGTGCAATAATGGAGAACGTAGCGTCGCTGACGTCACATGGTTGCCCATCGATTTTATCTGAGATTTTCACCAAGCAGGTTTGGGATGGCGTATAGGGAACTGTCCAATCATAGACCCCATCATTTATCGTTGCAGAATCAATTACGACCCAATGCAAGCCAGCATCGATCGAATACTCAATTTTGACCTGAGGAACAGTGCCAGTCCATTCCCATCGGATTTGTTGCTGGGTCCCTGCCAGCCATTGCTCCCCACCGTTGGGCGAAGTGATCCGAATGCTTTCAATCACTGGAGCGACGATGGCGAATGGCTGATCGCTCTGGTCCGAGGGGTGACCATCCTTGGCGTCTTCCACTTTCACGCGACAGAAATTGGAAGGATCATTCGGGATCACCCAAGAGAAGGAGCCAGTATTGGGAAAGCTCGGGTGAATGAGCTTCCAATTGATCCCATTATCCGTGGAATACCAGAGTTTCACCTGCGTGACGTGTCCAGTGGATGACCATTGGATCGTCTGTGTGCTACCCACGAGCCAATTTTCGCCGCCATTTGGAGCAATGACAGTGATCGTGGCTGGAGTTGGCTTAAACGGGCAGCGGAACAAATAAACGATACCAGCATCCGTTGCCCCGGCATCGCTGCCCGGAGCCGCAGCCATCACATCCTGTGCGCCATCGTGATCAAAATCGCCGACGGCGAGAGCTTGCCCAGCTTTATCCTGCGTCTTCTCTCCCAGCATCAACACTTCGCTTGTGGCCAAGGAAGTATTCCGATCCCAGCCGCTGCTCGTCCCTGCAATAAAATAGACCTTGCCTGCCTGATTGCCATTCTGGCCGTTCAGAGGCGCCCCGATCAGTATATCGACATATCTATCGCCATTCAGTTCGGCGAGGACCACTGCTCGGCCAGCCTCGTCGTTCGCATGTTCACCGAGAAAAGATGCAGTTTTATCTTCTAACACCACATCGGTCGTCCATCCCGACGAACGGCCCATCACGAGATAGATCTTGCCCGAGGAATCTCGCATCTGAGCGGTGATGGCAAAATCATCGATTCCATCGCCATTGACATCACCTCCATTTGAAATGTGGTTCCCCACTTGATCATCGGATCCAGAGCCGATAAACGTGGCGCTTGCCATGGCTGCCGACATCCGTTGCTCGAGATCGGTGCGGCCAAAAAACACATACACTTTGCCTGCGCCTTTCATGTTCTTTTCGTCATGATTCGGCGCGCCAATGGCGATGTCCGCCAGCCCATCTCCATTTACATCACCAATTCCAGCTACCGACATGCCGAACAGATCCAGCGGCTGTTCCGAATCGATGATCACATCGGCCAGTGCCAAACTGATCGTTTTGGTCCAGAAGGAATTTTTGCCAAAGATGAGATAAGCTCTACCGGCGTCGCTGCCAGCGCTGTCGTTACGAGGAGCGCCGATGAGAAAATCGCTGATGCCATCGCCATTCACATCACCAGCACCAGCCACGGTCAGACCGGCATTGTCACCCATTTGCTCCCCAGAGAAGATGGCATCGGCATTGTCCAATTTAAGCTGCAATGGCCAGCCTTGCTTTTTCCCAAAAAACAAATAAATTTTGCCTGTGCCGCTATTCTCCATGGGTGCCGCAATCATAAAATCGGGAATCCCATCTCCATTCACATCCCCGATGCCCGCAACCTTCATCCCGGCCTCGTCTCGGACCTTCGACCCCAGAAACGTGACATTGGCCTTGGTGACGGATGTCAAAGGCGTTGGCATTTCGGTCGAACCGAAAATTAAATACGCTGCTCCTGCCCGAAGCCCTCCTCTGCTATTCTCTGGCGCCCCAATCAGCACATCCTCATATCCATCCTCATTCACATCACCCACAAACGCCACATCCCACCCGGCCAGATCATTCGCAGCCTCTCCGATGATCGAGGAGGTATAGTGTAACTGGCTTGCACTCTCTTGTGCAAGCCCTGCGGAGACAAATTGAAATAGGATCAGGGCCGTTCCTACCACGAACCAGATCCAAGCCCCAATCCCCGGATCTTTGAACTGCCAATTTGGATGTCGCATATTACCCCCAATGTTTAAAGTGAACTTGAAAAATGAATTTGCATAAAAAAGAAGATATTGAATGAACATGGACACACGAATTGCTATAAGTTTATACCATCAAGGCCATACCCATACGGAAAAAATAAGCAGGCAATTTTGGTCCGCTAAAAGATAGGAGCACAGATTTTCAATCAATTACATGCATTGTGTCACAAAAGGAACCACAGAAATGAAAGTCAGAAAATAGGTTTGGTAAGGTTGTTTGCGGAGGATTTCAGCGATGAGCATTAAGGCGAGCGTTGTGCGGTATCGGTTAGAGGAGAACGCCCTCATTTATATTTTTGAAGATCCATAAAAGAAAATGTCACATCCATGATCATGGCATGGTGACCAAGACCGATGCTGAGGGCGTTCATTTCATAGGTCGGTTTATTGGCCGGCTGATTTCGATGGAATTGAAAAAAATCGCCGCTCTAAAAAATTATCGGGGTCATGACGCGTCTAAGCGCATCCAAGATCGGCTATTTGATTTCAAGCATATCCCGATCGGGCAATTTGGGAAACGGGGCATGAGGCTCGTTCTGATACCAGAACGCCACAGATGAAATATCGTCCTGCAATGGCAAATAGCGGCCGCCAGACATCCAGCCCAGCGCCTGAATCGTCACCTTAAGGTCTTTCTCAAAGCGGACAGGGTCCATAATATGCCAGCGATACAGCCCGAAACGTTGCTGGGAGTTCCAGAGCCCATCTGGTTTCAACACCTGAGGCATTCCAGAATAGGGTGTGCTAAACTCCTTGTATTGGTTATCGACCACAAAGCAATATGAGCCGCAGAAATAATCCTCGGTGCCGGTGCCACAGATTGTTGGGAAATCCTTATCCCCGTCGATGAAAAATTTTATTTCACCTTCTCCCCACCAACCGCTGCTGTTCGATCCCCAGCACATGTAGGTGCCCACATAATGCCCCCATCCCTTCACTCCATCGAGGATGGTATAAACCTCCTTGTAGCGCAGGGGATTTACTCTTCGAAATTGGGCATGGAAATAGGCGGCGTTTTCAGGCACGTTGGTGAGCGTGTAATTGATTTGATAGTACAGCGTGACCTGCTTATCGTCCAGGTTTTCCATGGTGATCTTACAGGATTTTCGGAATGGCATTAACCAATAGCAATTGAAAGCGCTGCCAGGATTCACGCACACTGGGAGTGAGCTTACCTGCGCATATTTTCCCCAGCCGCAGGCAAAGAAGTCGCCCACTGGCACTTCGACCGACGGTTGCGTTTCGCCATCCCAATAAAATCGCAAGATCGAAAAGCGCCAGTTGCCGGTCGGCGTCATCCAGATCTGTTGAATAGCCCCTGGACCCTGAATTTCAGCCAGCACATAAGTCTGCTTTGGCTCAATATGGATGTACGGTGAGACCTTCCAACCCTGCCCCAGATCGCGAGCCGCATCTTTGGCCAAGCCATCGACTGACATCCCACCTTTGCCTTTTTCCCCAGTAAAATTCTCGGGGCTGATGGAACGGCTTTTGGCTGTGGATAGCAATGGGAGATTGCCAAGGCTCATCTCAAGGCCGTTGAAGCTGGAATGTTGGGCATAAAGCATCAGCCCGGAAAGACAAATGAAAGAGATGGTGAGGATCGCTCGGTTCATAAAATACCCTCCAATTTGATATGAAATCCTTACATGAGAAAAGAGGTGAATTTTTGATGCAGTATCAATTTAATTAAATTTTTTATTAAATCAAGAAATTCTTTTTTTTTCAACGAAGAGAGCATAGTTTAAAATGTGTTAGTGAGGGTTTATAAATCAGAATTTTTTACTAGTAATGAATTCACAAATATCATATAGCGCACAAATTTTAATTTCAATTTTATCAAAAAGGGCTAATTCTCCCAGTATTTCAAAATTAATCGATCCTCATATCTAAAATAACTGTAAAAATTCGTTCACGTAGAGTAGCAGAAATTAATATCCTGATTGGCGGGAAGATAAGCCGACAAAAGATTTCTAAGTAAATTTTCATAATTTTGGAAACATTAGCAGGTGTTTTTGAGGAAATAAAATTCTTATTAGCGTTCAATATTGGCGTTGTTTATAACACTTTCATATTTAAGCCTATTGATTTATCAACTTTTGTTGCCCTGAGAAGCTGGTATTTGATCGTTGCAGTTGAATTGAACGGATTGGGATAATTCGGTTCAGGTCAAAGCTGGCGGGAATTTTATCTGATGAGATCGAATTTTGAATCGCACACGATTGGCTCAGAAGCGCTTCGATCTAATGGATGCGACCCTAGATCCGAGAGCCAATGCTTCATCATCAGGATTTCAGTTTCATAACAATATTCATTTGCTTTCTCGTACCAGCCTTCAAAATCTCAGATTTGGGCTTCTCGAAGTGGCTCGATCAGATCACCAAAGGCTCGATAAACATCCAGATAATGAAAGCATCAAATTATTTTCCCTGAAGCTTTCAATTTTGAACACCACAAATATTACGTAATTTATAATTCGAGTGCAATTTTTAGAGCTATGTTGAATTGCCTTATTTTTTCAGAAAATGGCGAGACGATGCTTCTTTTTCCTGCTCGATCCCTATCGCTGATGGTTCTCACCTGTGGCTCGGCGATCTAAAACATTTTTTCGAACAGATCATAATGATCTTTGTTCATCCCCAATTTCTCATAAACCCGCTGAGCGTTGATATTAGTTTTATCCACATAGAGCCTCAGCCCGCGTATCTGCGAGTTTCTGGCAAGTTGCTCAATGTAGTCGAACATTTTTTTAAAGACGCCCTGCTGGCGGTGGGCTGGATCGACATAGACGCTATGAACCCACCACACATCGCCATTGCGCCAGTCGCTCCATTCCTTTAAAATCAACAGACATCCTATGGGTTGCTGATCCACCTTTGCTAAAATATAGAAACCGCGTTCAGGATGGTCAAAGATATAGCGAACACCTTGCACGACTTGATCGGGATTCAGAGAGACGTCCTCGGTTTCTGCGGCCATCGCCACCTGCGCCGTCGCGATCCAGCGGATGTCTCCTGGCTGAGCCCGATCAATTTCAATTAGCGATTTCATTAGTAGCTCCATTGTGTTCCGGTTTATCGTTTGATCGGATAAATGAAATTCTCCCCCATTTTGATTCGCTGAACCGATCCATCTGGCCTCATTTCAAAAATCAATTTTTCGCCATTGCCATTTTCGCCGGTCATGCGAAAAGTATGTTCGGCCACAGGCGTTAGTTCGATCAGGCCAGCCATTGGATCTTCTTCTGGTGGATAGTCGAAACCATACAGCACCAGTCGATGGTTCAGGATCATCACCTCGTATTCCCAATCCGTGGGATCGCTATACCTTCCCAGATAAGCCTGCCAGATGCGCGGTGGTTCGGAGGGCGTTGGTTGCAATTTTGTTGCGCTCTGGATCGCTGGGGCGATGGTATCGTAAATATGATCGGCCAGGAAACTTGGCGAGCCGTCCTCAGCATTGATGAAACCGATGACGCCGATTTTTTCTTCCGGGCAAAATAAAATTTGGCTGCGATAGCCGGCGACCCAACCGGCATGGCCGACAAAAGTTCGATCCTTGCGATGGGAAATGCTGAATCCCAAGCCCCAGCCACGCTGCCAGTTGGGGAGCAGCCAGTGAACTCGGTGCATCTCGCGGAGACTGCTAGCCTTCAAGACTGGATTCGGATTCGCCGCTTCGGTTCGGAATTGCAGCGCGATGAATTTCGCTAAATCCTCGATGGTTGAAGACATGTTCGCCGCAGGAGTTAATCCTTTCGCATCGGTAAAGGGCATTATTTTTCTGGTGCCATCGGATAGCCGTCGGCCATAGCCAGTGGCAAGCCTCGCCCGGAGATTGTCCTCCAAATGAACGCTGGTGCTGCGCATTCCTAATGGGTCGAGAATATGGGTCTTGATGTATGTGGCGTAATCCTGCCCCGAAATCCGAACAATGATCTCACCCAACAAAGCCATGCCAAGGTTGGAATATTTCCATTTCGTCTCTGGCTCATAGATTAATTCCTGCTCTGGTAATTTTTCGATGATCTGTTCCAGCGCCGGGAATTGGTGATCGGTCCAATAGGGAAAAGCGGCTTCGCGCGGTAGGCCAGCGGTATGGGTCATCACCGCTTGGATGGTGATCGCCGGCGAGTCAGAAAATTGGTTGCGGATGGTAAACCAGGGAAGATATTTTTGCAGCGGGTCATCAAGTCGCAATTTGCCCTGATCGCGAAGTTGCATGATGCCTATGCATGTGAATAACTTGGTGATGGAGGCGATCCGGAACACGGTCTGTGGCGTCATGGGGATTCGTTGCTCCAGGTCGGCATAACCAAATCCAGCCGACCAGATCAGATCCTGATCATAAATGATACCGACAGCAATCCCGGGCCAGCCATGATATGCCTGCTGTGCTTCGATCCAGGTGGTCAATAATTGCAAGTGCGAGGCAACAGTCGCTTGATCCGCCAAAGAATTCGTTTGTGCAAAGAGAGAGAATTGGCAGACACATAATGCCAAAACAACGCAAACAACATATTTCATCACCGACTCCCTCGTTTTGTTACGTCCAACCAGCCTCCCGAACGGGGGACTACATTTTCAAAAAAAACATCTCTCGCGATGAAAAGATGAAATGAACGATCAGCTGGGGAAAATGGATGTCGATTTGCCCCTTTTGGTCTTCCAGTTTGAATTTGTTCTATTACACGTGGCAAGGAAAAATTTGTTCTATGAAGAAATGAGAATCAAATGGCGCTGCGCCAAAATTCCCAACAAATAAAAGCAAAAAAAATGAGACAAGCAATTAGTTACGATATGAAAAAAAGCTCTTGACAATAATTAAAAATGTTATATATTAAGTTTTAGTAAATACGGCTAATCATAATGAATAAGGAGGGTCTGCGATGAAGCCATGGTTTAGTCCCTTAGTATTATCTTGCATGCTCGTCTCGCTTGGTTGTAATTTCCTTTTTGCTGACCAAACCGATTCGCTCCAGGTGACGATTATGAATCCGCAGCGGGAGATTGGCACAATTCGATATGTGCAAAGGGATTCGAGCAACTTGATCTTGCGAGTGATGGATAAGGAGGGGAATGCGATCGACCAACTTTCGCCTGATCAGGTTTCGATTGTGAGAGGCAATCAGAAGGCAAAGATCATCAAGGTTACCCCGCTCCAGGCGACAGTGGAGGCAAATCTAAATGTGGTATTGGCTCTGGATAACAGTGCCTCGATGTCTGGGTCGGTGAAAGAGCTGCTTGCCAGCGTTCAATTGTTGCTATCCAGGCTTCGCGGCAAGAGCCGTATCAGCGCCGTGATGTTTGACGAAAACCCGATCGAAAGCGGCCGATTCACTGGCACCATTGATCAGCACCCAGTAAATGTCAGATTCTTTGACTTTTCGAGTGACATCCAGAAGGTGATGGAATTCGTTCAATGGAATTACGGTGCAAAGGGCCTGACTTCCCGGACATTTCTGTATGATATGATCCTCGTTGGATTAAAGCGATTTGATGATCTGCCGAAGAACTTGCTCAGAGTGATGGTGGTGTTCAGTGATGGGCAGGACCTGGGGAGTCGATTCGGGCTGAATCGGGTGATCATGGAAGCCTCGGCAACGGGTATTCCGATTTATTGTGTCGATTATAGCGAATCGCGCGAGCTTAATGAGGTTCTCCGTCGCATTGTGGCTGCTGGTGCAGGAGGCAAAGTGTTTCGCGCTGAGAAGGCTGCTGATCTGATGCCCGTGTTCGATGCCATTTCAAAAGAAATTATCACCGAATTTCAGGTCACCTATCGTTTTCCAGTTGCGCCTTCGGGAAGGATCGCGTTTCAAGGCGATAGCCTTTTGATCGTAGCTCGGCAGATCGTCGATGAATTTCCGATGTTGAACTATGTGTTTTTCGATAGCAATTCGGCTGAAATCGATGGGCGATACCATATGTTCTCCAGTTTCGATGAAGCAAAGGAGTTCGATGATGCCAAGATTCAGCAGCCGCTGGACAAGTATTATCATCTTTTGAATGTGATCGGCCGCCGGGCCCGCATGGATTCAACGGCCAAATTGACGATCACGGGATGCAATATGAATATCGGTGCCGAGCAAAATAATCTAACGCTGTCGCGGCAGCGGGCGGAAGCGGTGCGCCGCTATTTGCAGGAGATCTGGGGAATCGATTCAGCCCGGATCACCATTCGTGCGCAAAATCTGCCGAACAAACGATCCACCCTGACAACCCCTGAAGGCCAGGCGGAAAATCGGCGCGTGGAGATCACCTCAGATCATTTTTCCATTTTGCGCCCCATTCGATCCGAAGTCACAGAATTCGTCTATCAACCGGAGATCGGTGTCTTCACGACTCAGGTCAATGCCCCGGAGGGATTGCAGGGCTGGGAGTTTGAGGCCTATCATGGTCAGGACCCACTGATTAAAATCTTATTTGATCAGCCGCGACCCAACATCAATTGGAACTGGCTCGATCTGCGCGGACAAAAAATTCATGGGATTGATCACATTGAATATGCCATCCGAATTACGGATCAGGACGGAAATACGTTTCATAGCCCAAAGCTCAGGATTCCGGTTGTTCAGAGGACCGAGGCGATGGCTTTTGCACAGGTTCAACAGGATACATTGTATGAGAGATTTAGCCTTGTGCTGTTCGATTTCAATTCAGCCAAGCTGAGCGAGAACAACCAGTACCTGATGCAGCGCGTGGTCGATCGGTTCCAGGAACATCCCAATGCGATGATTCGGATCTTTGGGTATTGCGACGACATTGGCAGTGAAGAATATAATTTAAAGCTATCGACCCAGCGGGCCAAAATGAGCTATGACATTTTAAGGCAATTGAAAATCCCGACCAGCCAACTGAGCTATATTGGTTATGGTGAGGTCAATCCGCTATATAGCAATGCTTCGCCCGAGGGCCGATTTTTAAATCGCACCGTGCAAATTCAAATTAGCTATCCGAAAGCTATGGAGTAATTCAATTGGGTTTGCTGAGGAAGTCGGACAGCGCTGGAGTACTTGAATAGACTTCCGCAACACACGGGGTTCACGATTCCGGACCGCTCACCAATGGGAGGACAGTGAAGCATTGCTTCACTAACTGATGGAATAGACTGCTTCGTTATCGCCCGTCCATGGCCAAATGTTTGCTGTGACGCTGCATTGGATATGAGGCAGCAGTCTGGCATTGGATGGTTGTGGTGTTATTTTTGCTGAGCTATTTATCAATTTGATTCATTCCATGGACAAGCCGCCCTTGTTCCGCAGGGGTGGCTTGTGACTGGTATATATCGAATGGATCAAGTTTTGCAATTGGTTTCCCAGGCCGATGGGCGTTAGTCCCCGCGGAACGATTTATTCCCATAAACTCAAGATTGAATTGATCAATTTAAATCAGAGGGTGTCCCATGAAGAGGCTGAAGCGGTTCTTCGTTGCCTCACTTGGCTTCATGCTGGGAGTTGGTTTAAATTCTGGCGAGGCGAAATCGCAGCCGGGGCGGTTATTCATCAATGAATTCATGGCATCAAACCAATCGACCGTGACGGATGCGAATGATGAATATGATGATTGGATCGAGATCTTCAATGGCGAAAATTTTGATATCGATCTGAGCGGCTATTTTTTAACCGATAATTTTGCGAATGCTCAGAAATGGGCGTTTCCGAGTATCGTCCTGCCTGCGGGGGGGTATCTGTTGGTATGGGCGGATAATCAAACGAACCAATCTGGCTGCCATGCCAGCTTCAAACTGGATAAGGACGGCGAACAGCTTGGCTTATATTGGGGGACGGTGCTGGTTGATTCCATCACATTTGGCCCGCAGCGGACCGATGTGTCGTTTGGCCGGCGATCCGATGGAGAAACTATCTGGGTGTTTTTTGAGCCACCATCCAATGCCCCAACCCCAGGAGCCGCAAATCGCTATTCAAACCCGGTAACCCTGCCGCCTCCAAGGTTTTTTCCCAGCGATGGATTTTATCTGTCTGGTATAACGGTGGAATTGCGCTCCGATGATCCAAACGCAGTGATCTATTATACGCTGGACGGGAAGATCCCCACCCCGGCCAGCGAGAAATATGTTCATCCGATCGATATCTCTGTACCCACCACCATCCGTGCAATGTGCTATAAATCCATTGGGTCTGGCCAATATCAAACGAGCAAAGTCGTGAGCAGTTCCTATCTGGTCGACGTGGCGAACACCTTGCCGCTAATCAATATTATTTGTGATCCAGATGAGCATAATCGGATTTATTCTTGGCCTCAACCCGGTGAGCCTCACGGTGCTATTGCTGGGCAGCTCAAATTGTTCGATGGGAACCATGTTCTGCAGGCCGATCTGCCCATTGAGCTCTCGATGCGAGGAGGGTATTCACTGCTTTCACCAAAAAAATCCTACCAGGTCGATTTTGTCGCTGAAAATCTTCAGTTCGATTTGTTCGATCAGAATTATAGTGCCCCGCGGCCGAACGGTCTGCCGACCTCATTTCACTCGATCAATTTAAGCGGCATGGCCGCGGATTATTCGCTGATCCGTAATTATCTTTCGTTCCAATTGTTGCGCCAGATTGGGGCGGTGAGCCCTCAAGTGGCATTCGTCCGGCTATTTATTAATGGCCAGGATCGGGGCATCTATGTCGCTACCGAACGAATTGATCAATGGCTGGTGAAAAACCGATTGGGCAATGCCCGATACGACATCATCAAAACCGGGATTGAGCATCGATGCAATTTGACCTGGGATAATCAAGATGGCCAATATTTTGAATTGAAGGAAGGGGATTTCAAGGCATTTAATCATTTGATTAACTGGCTGAATGATAATGACCGCAGCTATGCGGAATTGTCCCAACGGCTGGACATCCCCTCATTTCTCTATTATGATTTGATGTGTCGTTTTTCCAACAATAAGGATAGCTATGACATCAATTATTATCTGGTTCGAAACCGCGAGCAACCCGATGCCAAATGGGTCATCCTGATCTGGGATTGTGATGAGAGCTTTGGCTGGGATAGCCACGTGTCTGGCAATTGGTTTCCTCACAATCGGGCATTTGATTTATTGCGGAGCACAGCAGAATATCAACAGCTCTTTTACACTACCTTGGCTGATTTGTTCAACACCCGTTGGTCCCAGGCTGCGGTCGGAGAATGGATTGGTTATTTAGAGCAGGCCTTTCAGACAGATAACCCGGCCGATGAAGCCATCTGGAACGAAAGCTGGGCGTCCTATGCCAGAAATGTGATCCCAAATTTCGAACTGGATCCGAACTATCATCCGCTATCTCGGTACACTCAATTCGACTATATAAAAAAATGGGTCGGTCAGCGGATCAGTTATCAGTTCAGCTTGTGGAGTGAAGGGACTGCACAGTTGACGATTGATCCACCCATAGGAGGCGAAGGAGCGATTCAATTGAACAGTCTAAAGCTTTCAAACTTTCCCTGGACCGGCCGCTATTTTAAAAACCTCACGCTTCAATTGAAAGCGCTGCCTGGCCCAGGCTATGCTTTTGACGGGTGGAGCGATGCGACATTACCTCAACTGCAGACCGTATCCATTGCCCTTCACCAGGACTATCGGCTTCATGCCAAATTTCGAATCAATAATCAATTGGATCGGGTGATCATCAATGAGATCAATTACAACAGCGCCCCAGATTTTGACCCCGAAGATTGGATCGAGCTGTATAATCCAGCGGACCATGCGATCGATTTAAGCGGCTGGCACGTGAAGGATGATAATGACGCCCATGATTTTATCCTGCCCAGCGGGACCGCGATCCCTCAGAAAGGGTATTTGGTGATCTGTCGCGATGCAGCGGCGTTTCGTCGCATGTTTCCTGGCGCGTCTGGGGTTGTTGGCGATTTGGGTTTTAGCTTGGGAAATGATGGGGATCAGGTGCGGCTTTACAACGCCGCTGAAGTTTTATTGGATTCTGTGGCCTTCGATGATCGCGCCCCATGGCTCAAATCAGCCGATGGCGATGGGGCAACACTGGAGTTGATCGATCCGACATTGAATAACACGCTGGCCGAAAACTGGCAGGCCAGCCTGTGGCATGGTACGCCAGGGCAGCGCAATTCATTCTCGCTGGTGATTCACGAGATCAATTATCGCAGTGCGCCCGATTTTGATCCCGATGACTGGATCGAAATCTACAATCCCGCAAACCGAACAGTTGATGTGAGTGGATGCCACCTCCAACATCAGCATCCCAGCCAGGATTTTCTAATTCCATCGGGAACTTCCATTCCTGGTCAGGGATTTATCATTCTTTGTCGTAATCGAAACAAATTTCTATCGCTGTTCCCTGATGCCTCCAATGTCATTGGCGATTTTGGCTTTTCACTTGACGATTCGGGCGACGAAATACGGATCCTTCATCCATCCAATAACCTGATCGATTCGGTTCGATATGCGAATTGCAAACCGTGGCCAATGGAGGCCAATGGCCATGGAGCTACGCTGGAGTTGCTCGATCCAGGACTGGATAACACCGTTGCGGGCCATTGGCAGGCCAGTGCCGGTCATGGCACCCCTGGTCAAGCAACGCGTGCCCTGCCAGTGGTCACACGCATTTCGGTTCGAGCTATAAGTGGCTCGCGGTTGGTCACCAATGATCGCACGGTGCTGGTGGAAATTGCCGCCACGGATTTTGATGGTCACATTGTAGGCTGGCATATCAATGAGAGCGGGATACCTCCATCTTCAGCCGATTTTCGACTCACTTCTCCACCAACCACATATACCATTCAGGGACTTCCCGGCATTGTGAACATTTATGGCTGGGTTTTAGACAACGATAACCAGGTCAGCCGGTTAACTGACACCTCCCATGTTGCCATTCGTTTGCATCTGACGGACCAGCTTTTCAGTGTCGAAGGATGCGTGCACTATGTGATGAATGACCGCCCAGTCCCAGCGGTGCAAATGATGCTGAAATTACAGCAGGGGATCGATTGGGATAGCACCGACGCCAATGGTTATTATCGTTTCGCTGGACTGGATAGCGGCGCTGTCACATTGCAGCCGATCAAGGAAGACGATATTCGCCAGGCAATTTGCGGGGCGGATGTCCTGCAGATTTTGCGCCATCTGGCCGAACCGAGCTCTCTTTCGCCCGAGCAATTTATGACGGCAAATGTGATCCCAGATGAAAACTTGACGCTTGCCGATGCCCGAGCCATGCTCCGCTATTTGGTATTTCGTCGCGACCAAATTGGTCGAACCGGAAGCTGGCGATTTGTTCCCGCAGAAACATCGTTGCTGGTGACCCAAAATCTGACTCGCAGCTTTCATGCATACCTTGCCGGAGATGTCGATCTCAATTGGGGGGCGGATTCGCTCATCTCGCAACTTAATGATAGCCTTATGCTGGGCATTGCCCTGCGAGTCGGCCAGGTCGAAAGCCAGGGCGCTCAATTCATCACTGTTCCAGTGAGCGCTGATATCACTCGCGGTGCGATCCATTCACTGATGTTCAGTCTGCACTACGATTCGACCTGCTTGATCTACCAATGGGCAGAAGTAACTACGGGGAGCAAGAAATTCATCTTTGAGGATAATGCCGATCCGCCAGGCAAACTGCATATCGCCATGGCTGGTTTCGAACCAATCATGTCCAGCGATATGATTTTAACGCTTCATTTCAAAGTGAACAGCGCAAACAGCCGCAATCGCCAGAGCCAGTTGATTTTCACTCGCGCAGTGGTGAACGATCATCCGGTGAAGACCTTTCATGGTGTGGTGATCCTTACGGACACCGGAAGCACCGAAACACCGCTGCCCCAGGCATTCAAACTATTTCAAAATTATCCCAATCCCTTTAACTCTCAGACCCAGATCCGCTATCAATTGGTCAGCCCTGGGCCTGTGCAATTGACGATTTATGATCTGATGGGACGTCGGATTTGCGTGCTGCAAGATGAACGCAATCAGGCGGCTGGTAGCTACCAGGTAGCCTGGGATGGCAGAGATGAACATGGGGCGTCCATGCCTTCAGGCATCTATTTGTATGAGCTTAGATCCGGAAGACAGGTTCAACGGCACAAAATGGTGGTGGTAAAATAGCCTTGCTCGAAGCAACGGAATGATAAGGGGATTGGTTCACCATAAAAATCAAATGGCAGAATGTTCATCCGAACAATGGATCGGATTATCATTCTGCCATTGTGCTGTCCGTGCCCTCTGCAACCAGATTTTAAAAACCGCATCGCGATCCCAGCGAGTCGCGGCAAATTCGAATCAGCTCGTTGGAGCGCAATCGGATGTGCTTATAGACAAAGATCACTGGCCTGAGCTAAAATGCGATGACATTCCCCAGCGAAAGAAGATAATTTCTGCCATCAGTAGACAGGGGAGGCATTCCGCTGCCTATTTTTGCCACTCGGCCAGAGTGGCCTTCACTTCGCTTTTGATCACAGCGTCTTCGGCTACCCCTTCGATGATCTCGGTCTCTGCCAGGATATCCTTCATCATCTGGATAGCGCGTTCCTTTTGATCCTGGGAATAAAGCGCTTCCGCAAGAAACTGGCGAGTATTCAAATTGCGGGGCGCTATCTGGTAACTCTGCTCCAGAATTTCGACCGCTTTTTTCTTCGATGGCCAGCTTAGCACCAATGGGATCTTGGGCGCTTTGAAATAGACTCGCCCCAGCACCCGATAACCGCCCGCTTCATCGAAATTGGGATCCAGTTGGATCACTTTTTCGCAGTGCTCTTTAATCTTGCCGGCCACCCCTTCCCGAGCGGCTTTCATGATGCCGTATTCCTCGCCCCAAACGCCCCAAACAATGGCGGAAAACAGATGAATCCCAACCGATTCTGGAAATTCTTTTAAGCCAGTTTGCCCGAGTTCCTTGCCCAGATCATAGATCTTCTTGCGGGACTCGCTATCGTTCGTGGTATATTTCCCCTTGAAATAATACGCTCGAATCAGCTTCCAGATGGCTTCCTCTTTTTGAGCCCCAGTCGAAGTCTCAATCGCCTTCTTGTAAAGCTCGATCGCTTTATCGATATTGCCAGGATCCGCCAACAGTTTATCCTGATGGAATACCTCGCCGCGCTTCTCGTAATAGCTGTCGGCCTGCTGGAGAAAATCCTGCGCCGCAAGATTCATGACGCAGATTACCAGAATGCTGAATGCCAGTAGACTTAGTTGTTTCATTGCTTTTCCTCCCGTGATTTGTGGTTGTTTTGATTCTGAGGTTCGTTGACTCCCCATAAACGCTGAAAATATTTCGGGGCGATCAGGTGGTGAAACTATAATTTAGGGCAATATAGCAACCAGTATTGATATCTGCAAGAATTTTTTCGGTGCAACTCCTCGAATTTGATGAAGGTCGAAAGCGTCTCCCAGAAAATCGGAAATCGGAGCCCCTCGTCGAATCTTTCTGATATTTCATGGGGTAATGGAGCGCCATTCCGACCCGTGAGGGCCTGGGTGCTGTGTATCGACCCTCAGAACAGGTATTTATTTGTCTTGTATCAAAGGCATTAGCCCTGATACATTTTGTTGAAGGCGAGCTGCGCCTGGACAACAGCGTCTCGGATCAGGTCTTCCGCTTTGGCGGTTTCGCGGTTTTTCAGATGCTGCATTAGCAGGCCAGCGTTCAACGCGTCGGCGGCCTGTTGACAGGCTTCCCAGCTCAAGATGCTTCGGATCACGCGATCGATCCCCTGTTCAGTGGAGTCGTAGGCACGCGTTTGCATGTCGTGTCCCTTCCATCGCGCGTAACCAGCTTCGCGAATCAGGCCAGCAATAGCGATGTTCATGCCATTCACTCGAGTTCCGTGGTCGATATCATATTTTCCTGGCCCGCCAAGGATGATACCATCGTTGTAGCCCTGGCTATTGAGATGCATGTGCACCATCGCCTGATGATCCAGCTCCTCAACCGTATCATAGACGTGATCCAGACCGATCATTTCTGAATGGCCAAACTCTTTATTAACGCCTTTCTTTTGGCGTGGAATGCCGAGCTCCTCTTCCAATTTTCGCCAGAAGATCAAGGCACTGGCCACGGTGGGGATCAACATCGCTGGATGGCCTTCATTCGGCTTCGGCTCAAAACCAATGAACAACTGGCCGCCCAGCTTTTGTTCGTATTGACAAAATCGTGCGACGCTTTCCTTTAAATTTTGATACATCCGCTTAATTCCAATCGATGCCAGGTCGTAGCCAAAGGATCCGTTCCATAGGACCAGGCAAGGTGCTTTGGCAGGATCAGAATGCCAGGCTTTCCGCAATGGGCCATAGGCCAGTTCCACGGTCCGCTGCCCAAACTCTTCAGCCGCCTGGCGCTCTTTTGGATCTAGCGATGAAATTCCGCCATAGGCAAAGCGACTGTGCGCTCCAGGGGTGATCATGGCTAAGCAAAGCTTGCTGTCCACCAGCGCATCCGCTACAGCAGCGGCATTGGCCTCGTTCACCTCGGTGTCATAATGAAGCTCAATCCCAAGTTCAATATGCTCCGGCAGCCGAGGGGCAATTTTCTGTGCCACCAATTGGATCATTTTTACGGTGTCAAAATTCTCATGACTCCATTCTGGCCGAATATCGGCCGGGACAAATCCCCCTTTTCCTGGATTAAAAGTCCAACGACAAATGCTGTGCAATGATTTTTCCATTCGTTCCCTCCTGAGGCTTCTGTTTTTCCACATGATCGATAGCAAAACAGCAAATAGCGAATTTCTTCTACTCGTCAACCGAGCTTGCCAAAATGCCATTGTTTTGATGGAAGACATTTTTTCTAAAGCCGGATTTCAATCGCGAAACTCAAAGTTGGTCGTCTCGATAGATCGGTGGATTGAATCGCAGCATGTGATGAACACTCGTTTTCAGAGCAAAACGTGTTCAAAGCAGTTATCGCTTGGATTGGAAGATGAATTCTTAATAAATTTCCTTTATCGAGCCACGGTTTGCTATAAAGCTGGTGAACAATCAAATTGAATTCCAAGCAAATCGGACACAAAATATCATAAAAAAAAATAAAAGTCAATTCTTTTCTTGACATGGACTATGAATTTGATCAACAAATTGGGTGATGCATGTTCCCAGTGGCATTGCCATCAACTTAAAGATTTCTGAGCAGCCAATTTTATGAGCAACGAAATCTGCCCTCTTTGAATTCCATTGTGCAAAGTGGAGTCGAATAATCGAATATGTCTCCAGAAGCAAAAGCAAAGAAGAAACTATAATAATTATCGGCAGTTGAAAAATACAACTGAAGTTGCACGGCGAGTTTATTCGGATGATGATTCCCCTGACAGAAGGCGATACCCAAGGGTTTTGTCGAGCGGTCATTGTAAATTTGATGGGTAGCACGATTAAACGGACGGTTGGAAGGCGACGATGCGACTGACGGGCACAGCAAAAAATATTACCGATGGTTCCCTCAGTGCCGGCTTATTTCTGTTAGCCGGTCCTGCCATGGTGTCCATGCTGGCGATCATGCTTTATGAGTTCATCGACCTATTTTGGATCGGTAAGCTGGGCGCGGAAGCTGTCGCTGCGTTAGGAGCATCGGCGTTTGTGCTCTGGACCATCAAAGCGCTGGCCAATTGTGTGGCTGCTGGACTCAATGCATTGATTGCGCGAAATGCGGGCGCTGAGAACTTTTCTCGTGCTCAGATGTGGGCGTCTCAGGGGTTGGTGCTTACGGTTCTTTTTGCTTTATTCATTGCCTTTTTCACGTTCATTGCTCACTTGCGCCTGTTTGAACTGCTCGGATTAGCCCCTCCCGTGGCCCAAAATGCCCGACAATTTACCTTGATCTTGACGCTATCGTTAGTGTTCATCTATGGGTCGATAACCCTGGACACGATTTTTCGTGCTATGGGCAATACATTTATCCCCATGATCATCATGGTGACTGGCCTGGTGCTCAATGCGGCCTTGGATCCGCTGTTTATTTTTGGTTGGTGGGGATTTCCGAAAATGGGAATGCCTGGCGCTGCGGTGGCCTCGGCGCTGGCTCATATCGGCTCAACGCTGATGTTCGTGATGGCGCTTCCCTTGATCCACATCAAATTGAAATTTCAATTGCACCATTTCATCAGCCATGCGCGCCAGGTGCTCCAAATTGGAATGCCGATCGGTCTGTTAGGGGCTATTTTTTCCGTTATTTACATTGCGCTTTCTCGAAATATCGCCCATTTTGGAACCGTTCCCCTGGCGGCGATTTCCATTGGTCATCGGATCGAAGGCATTCCATTTTTCATTGCTTTTGGCTTTTCAACGGCAGTCGCCACCGTGGTGGGCCAAAATTTAGGGGCTGGCAAGCCAGACCGCGCGGCGCGGGGGGCATTGCTCTCGCTTGCCTACGCTGTCGCGTTTTTGGCGATGATTTCGCTTGGATTCATATTGTATGGCAAAGAGATGATGCGATTGTTTATCAGCGATCCAGCGGTCATTGATGAGGGGTATCGCTATCTCTTTGCCGTCGCCGTGTTTGAAATCTTTCTCGCGTCAGAAGTGATTCTTGAGGGTGCCTTCACTGGCGCCGGAGATACGCACCCGCCGTTCTTGATATCGATCCCACTGACCGCGCTCAGGATCCCCATGGCATATTACTTTTCCATTGGGCTCGGCTACGGCGTGGGCTCCATCTGGTGGACCATCAGCATTACGACGATGCTGAAAGGTGTTATTTTTTTCTTGTGGTTTCAACGGGGTCATTGGAAACATCGCCAGATCGGATGATTCGATGACCGACATGAAAACTTAAAAACGGGCAATCAAAAGCGCCAACGGAAATTTATCGAATCGAAATAGCTTCTTGGCTAGTTTGAGAAGCGGCAGGAGAATAATTCACGAGCTCGCGATACCAAATTGTCGTTGAACTTGATATCGAAGTGAAATTCTTCTTTGGCTCTGGCCAAAAGCATTTCATTTAAGCGACAATCATATCAACTCGACTCGCAGGGGAGTAATGGTTCAATTGACCAGCCATTTTCTGATCAGTGAGCCAGGGGTAATAGCCGCTGGGCTTTCCTACCGATATATTCAATTCTTGCGCAATGGGATTATTCAAGCGCAGGGCAGAAGCCTCTTTATCGATCTCAGGCAAGTCGGATTGAAAATTGTCTGCTTTGCCGACCTGATCGATCACAATTTCTGGGGTGTAGGAGCATCGCTCTCCCCGCATTTGCCAAATTTCGGCATGAGCCTCCCCGATTTTTTTGATCCAAAGAAACGCCATGCTCGGCACCTGCAACCAAATGATCTAGAAAATATTCTGGCAGCCTGCAATACGGTCCACACCAATTTTGTCCGGGGCAATGGTTTTGTCGTGGCAGATTGGAAATTGATTTCTAAACCAATTGGCGCCATTGCCATTGATGGCACAACGTATGTTCCATTGCATGGCTTTTACGATTGTCTGATCCTTGCGCCTTTGCCGCCGAAGGTCACCTCTGTTTGGATTGAAAATAATGGAATTCGAACCGATGGGCCGATTCAGTTGGCAATTTCTGGGCCTCAGATGATCCTCCGAGGGAACAATATCGTTCATCGCATTCCGATTCGGCCTCGCGATCAAGGTCAGACGATCGGCAATGAGATCAACTATGAACCCTATACCGATCGGACTTCATTTACTTGCTTTGGCATCACCTCTCAGGGCGAGCTGATCATTCTTTCCATGTTTGCTGGCGACGCCCAGCAACGACCGGGCTACCACTGCTTTCGGGCGCAGCCGGACGTTGGTATAACGCTCAATGAAATGGCTGAATTGCTCCTGCAATTGGGAGCTACGGATGCGATCGCTGGCGGAGGATCAGGAGATACGCAACAGTACATCAGAGGTCATGGCGTTTGGGTTTCAATGCCGCGCTTTCAGCCGAGGCGGGGCCAGGTGGCAGGATTGCGCGGCCTGGGAGCAATTCTGGTAGTGAAATCCCAATAGCTTAGTACCACCAGTTTCGGTCCGTTCTGCGGTCGCACAATGGACCTGTTTAATGCCCACGCGCATATCGCTGCTCAACATTGGCCAGCTCGTCGTACAGGATAAAATTATCGATCAAGCGTCACTTCAAAGCGATGCACACCTTGGGCCTTGAATTCCGCATCAATGTATTGACTCATTTCGATCGTCGATTGATGATACGGCCAGAGTTGACCATCCAATTTTGCCTGGAGGGCAGTTCGTTGCGCTGGCAATAGGAGATGGAGGCGCACTTCCGACTCCCCTTCCAGAAGAAGCTGAATCCGCCCTTTGTTTGGAGTCCATTCAAACTCGTAGTGAAGCCCAGCATCGGATGCGCCGTAGCCGACACGGATAGAGGCGTTTTGCACATCGGCAATTACCCAGCGCGGCGATAGCTTGATCTTTTTGAATCGAAAGGACTCATCCACGATGCCCACCAATCCTTCCATGAAAGCGTAAAGCATGGCGGAAGAACCCCATCCATCGGTTGGTTGAGCATCGGGGCTGGTGCTGGTCTCCAGAGAAGCGGGTGTGCCATCTGGAAAATACCAGAGGTAAGTTTCGCCTTTCTGATAGATCATTCGAGCATATTTGAGCAGTGTTTCCAGGCCGTATTGTTCGAAGCCGTGTTCGAAAGCGGCGCGGGCCAGCTCGCCACCAACCAGTGGCATGATCCCGCCATTGCAATAGGCCCCGGCGACCAATTTGGGATCGCCAAAGCGGCCATCCGGAAAAGCTGGATCGATGGAGAACCACTCGGCGAAGGCGGCTGTGTGCTGTTTGCGGCGCTGATATTCGCGGAGAATAGCCACGGCCATCTCATGAGTGGGCAACCCACGGTTAATGTCCATGGGATTAGAGAGCGATAATTGCTCAGCTTCATTCACCCCAGGCATGCGAAAGTCATCGAGCGGGACACGATGCGCATAAAATCGGCCGTTCCAGCAGAGGCGATTGGCGCGTTCTCGAATGCCCTGCCCTGTTTGCTGCCAAAAAGCTGCCCGCGCGGCGTCCCCCAGATGGTGATACATCCGTGCCAGTAGCATACATGCCTCATAATAGCCAGAATTGTCGCCATGCATAATGCCCCAATGCGTCCGCTCGGAGATCTGAAAATTGAGCCACGGCTGATGGTCATCCACAAAGTCAAAATCCCAAGTATCGATGGTATAGGCGCGCTTCACCAATCCATGCTTGGCATCCCAGCGCCAGGGATGAGTGAAAATGTAATTCATCGCCCGCTCGGCGTGGGGCAGCATTTCCTTCATCCAAGCGTGATCCCCAGTTGCTTGCCACGCCAAAAAGATCGCTTTGACGAACCGAAATTCCACATCTGCCTCCACCGGGACGCGTACATATTTGGTCCAATTCTCCCGATCCATGGCGCATGACACAAAATCGTAAATCGAGCCATTGGCCTGCTGGGTCATGGCGAAATGGGTGATCGCGCTGGTCATATCTGATTCAAAATAGCGAGCACCACGAAGCATGTCCGAGTGATCCCGCAGCCAGATAGCGTTACAATCCGGGCTCCGGTAACCATGAACCAGAACGTTATCGATCAGGTAGGATACTTGATCCTGTTCTAAAAATCCCTTGATTGTTGGATGAAATTTGTCGAGAAATTCGTTTTCGGTAGTAATACTGGTTTCCATTCACAAGCTCCACAGGTTAAGAGGTTCAATCACGATTCAATATTTAAGTCGTCTATCGAGCTTTGTTCATCGAATGTTAAAATGAATCACACACTGCAAAACAAAATCCAATTCCCAAAGAAAAATCAGGATTCTCCAGCATGCAACCAGAAAAACCTGATGTTCATTCACGTTCATTTGATTCATAAAAAAGATTTTGGAATTGGTCAGCTCAGAAAGAAATGATCAATTGTTGGCACAGTTCAAACAAGAATATATGAAAATAATCGGGCATTGTCAATCTCGGAATTTTGAAGCTGGTAAAACATAACTAAAATTTTCTCTCGAATTGAGGTGGTGGCTCAGCTTGTAAAGAGAAAAATTGATAGAGCATTTTGAATTGTATAAAAAAATTCTCTTGCATTATTTGAAATTAAGCATATATTGCAAGGTTAATCGCTCTGCAAACCCAATACATTGGCAATTGAATCAAGATGAACCGCTAACTTGGGTTGAAGCACCATGAAAATCCATATAACAATATTATTGATTGGGGGAATTGTCATCTTCACATATGCTCAAGAGTGGGATTGGACGGTTCCTTCGCAAAAATGCATGCCGATAGAAATTGTCGGGATAGCCATGCTGGATAGCCTCTACGGATGGGTAGTTGGGAACGATCAATCCAGCGGGCGAATTTTCTTCACGCATGATGGGTGGGCAACTTGGACGGAATATCAAGGCAGCCCGGCGTCGAAGGCTCGATATTATGACATAGCGTTTGCCGATCGGCTCCATGGTTGGATTGTCGGCGAAAATGGTTTGATCATGCATACCCAGGATGGAGGTGGCAGCTGGACCATTCAGGCAGCAAATCTGACTGCGAATTGTTTAAGAAAACTGGCGGTGATCGATTCAAAAAATGCCTTCGCCTGTGGACACAAGGGCACGATTCTCTATACGAACGACGGTCAGAACTGGAAGCAAGCGACGATCCTTTCGTGGTTTCCAAATGATTTGCTTGGTATCGCCATGTTCGACGCGCAGCATGGCATTGCAGTAGGGCGGTACGGCACCATCTTCTACACCAAAAATGGAAGCCAATGGCTTCCGCCATTTTTGCCACCAATGGTTGATTACAATGCCGTGGCGATGGTCAATGCAAGCCAAGCCTGGTTGGTCGGAAGTTATACCATAGATCTTGGCATCAAATGGACCTTCGCTAAAACTGAAGATGGCGGCAATAGCTGGCAGCTCAAGTCGCCGTCGGATCAGTGTTGCCATGCGCTTTCAGCAATCACTTTTATAAATGGCTTTACAGGGATTGTTGCCGGTGCTCACGGTTCTGTATGGATGACCCATGATAATGAGCACTGGAAACTTCTCGAAAAACAATTCGGCCATGATGGTTTGGCAATTGCAGTGGTCGGCAACAAAATTTGGATCGCTGGTCGCGGTGGTTCCATCGCTTATTCGCCTGATCTCGGATTGACCTGGTCGATCTTGCCGTCGATGACCTCCAATTTCTTATATAAGATTCGCGCGATAAATGAAAATCGAATCGTTGCTATTGGTTATGCGAGCACTCTGGAGTATAGCGACAATGGAGGCATCGACTGGAAGACGACTGCCGTGATTGCCGAAAACGAGTCTGCCATCCAGCTTTGGGGCATCGATTTTGCCAATGAGCAGCTGGGGTGGGTGGCTGGTACGGATGGCTTTATTGCCAGGACCATGGATGGTTGCAAGACCTGGCAACGCCAGGGCGCTGGGCTGACCAAAAGATGGTTGCGAGATGCGTGGGCCTTTGATGAGAATGACGTTTGGATTGTAGGTGAGATGGGAATAATTCTGCACACGACCGATGGGGGAACTACCTGGCGCCAGAACACCAGAAATATAACAACCAAGGATCTATTAGACATCGAGGGATGGAATCACAATCAAATCGTTGCAGTGGGTGATCAAAGCACATTTATTTATAGCGCAGATGCTGGCCAACATTGGCAGCTTGCTTCGCACGATCTTGCCAAAAAGGTCAAAATCAACTCGGTCTATTTGATCGATGAAACCCATGCTTGGGCAGTGGGCGAAGCTGGGACCGTAATGTTTTCCTCGGATGGCGGAGCGACTTGGACGCAACAGCCATTTCCCTTTGGTTCGAGGCTGGAAGGTGTGCATTTCATGGATGCGACCACTGGCTATATCGTCGGAGAAGGCGGACAAATCTTTGAGACCAAGGATGGCGGTCAAAGCTGGCATATTGTGGCCCAAGGATTTACCAATCGAGATTTGAAATCCATTGAAATTACCAGCGATGGCAAAATTTTGATCTGCGGCTATTATGGCGTGATTGTCAGATATGGGCCCGGTCCAATTCTACGATCTTCCGACGATGAAAATAGTGTTCCACTGAATTATGTTTTTCACCCGAATTATCCCAATCCGTTCAATGATCACACTATTTTGCGCTACCAACTCCCGGTGCAAACTCATGTATCGCTCGCGGTCTATAATCTGATAGGACAATTGATCGAGACGCTGATCGACAAGGAGCAAATGGCTGGCAGCTATGTCATCGACTGGGTGGCTTCGGGTCAAGCGAGTGGCATTTACTTTTTCAAGCTGAGTGCGCCGGCGTTCAATGCAGTACAAAAAGGACTGCTTCTCAAATGACCCTGAGTCGGATCGCTGGTTGGTTAAGCACCGTTTGCCAGCTAAGACATCCTCTTCACACTGTGAAGCAGAGGGATAAAATCGATTAACCATGCGAGCTGTTATTGTCTGAACCATTCAGCCGCAGGACATGGATTAAACGAAAAAACAAGAATGGAAAAATAGTTCTTGACTGGAACCAAATTTATTCATATATTTTGTCGACTGAATCATTGGAGTTGATAGGAAATATTTTCGAATGTCTGTGAACGTTGTTGGTTTCTCGAATCGAGGGGAAACGAGGGACGTTGGCAGCGCTCATATTGGCTATTTGGTTATTGTGACTGAATAGAGAAAATCACGAAAATATTCACTTGTCATTATGGCCCAACGAATTTGGTTGGGCTTTTTTTTCGGCAGGCAGCGCCATTGCATTACCTCAGATTCGCTCGACCCGCCAAATTATTAATTGGAACCGCCTGGCTCATCCCTAAAATTAAAAAACAAATCGTTTTTGGGAAGGAAGGCAAACGGTTAATCAAATTACAAGGAGTAAGTAACATGAACATCTATGTTGGAAATCTATCGCCAGAAGTCACCGAAGACGATTTGCGAGCGGCTTTTGCATCATTTGGTCAGATCACCTCGATTAAAGTGATCAAGGACAAATTCACTGGGGAGCCAAGAGGATTCGGATTCGTTGAAATGCCAGGGAAGCAGCAGGCCAAATCTGCTATGGATAGCTTGAATGGCACGGAATTGAAAGGCAAAAAGATCATTGTCAACGAAGCCCGAGAGCGCACTGATCGACGCCAAAGCGGCGGCGGGCGACGAGGCGGAAGCTGGCAAAATCGCTATTAATTTCCAGAAAAGCAATAATCAATAACTACTCATTAAAAGGAATACGAATGAAGACAGCACAGAATGGTGATACAGTAAGAGTCCATTACACTGGGACGTTAAAGGATGGAACGATTTTCGATTCATCAGAAGGAAGAGACCCACTGGAGTTTACAATTGGAGACGGCTATCTGATGCCGGCCTTTGAACAAGGTGTCATTGGATTGGCCGAAGGGGAGACGAAGACCATCTCGGTAGCAGCCGAAGATGCCTTTGGTCCGCGCCGCGAAAAATTGATCGGCAAAATCCCCAGGAATCAATTGCCCGAAGACCTCGTTCCAGAAATTGGAATGCAGCTTCAAATGATGGCTCCCGACGAGCAACCGCTGATCATCCGCATCATCGATGTATCCGATGAGGATGTCACCGTGGATGCCAATCATGAATTAGCCGGGGAAGACCTGGAGTTTCATGTGGAGCTGGTGAAGATCCTTTAAACCCATTCGCCCTGCGCACCGGGCGGCAGTCTACATCTGATGGCCGCCCGGTGATTAAGGACCAATTATTTCAACTTGAAATGTATCGGGATGCTGATCCAAACAGCCACTGGGACATCGCGTTGCCTGGCAGGGATCCAGCGGACCGATTTGATGGCGGCGACGGCCGCTTCATTGCAGCCGCTGTTGTCGAGGGGAATAACTATTCGAGTATCGACAACCTCCCCAGTCTCGCTTATTTTCGCCCAGACGACTACCATCCCTTCAATCCCTGCGCGTCGCGCCAGCTCGGGATAAATCATATTTTTTTGAATCGCCGCAAAACCACCAAGTGGCTGAGGAGGTTCATCGTAGGCGACGAATGGGAATGAAAACGGATCATCTTCCGCTTGTGGTTCAGGAGGAGCTGGCATCTCATCGAAGCGTAGCTCGGATTCGCCGATGGTTATATCATCGGGGATCTCATCGCTATCACTTTCAATTGGAACTGCTGGCCGAACGGGTGGAGGCAAAAGCTTCTCCTGAACGGTCTGCGGTATCTCTATGGTATTGATCGCCTCTATCCTCAAAGCCAGTGGCTCTGGTCTGGACTCAAAGCGCTTGAATGCTTGAAGTATCACGATACAGATCAGCAACGCCACTACCATCGCCGCTTGGATGGCCCGATGATAACGATCTTTCACATTCACCCCAATATGTCTCTGCTGTTTCATGTTTGATCCTCCTTCGGTTGGTACATTTCTCTGCCTCCATAATACCGGGTTGATCTGAAAGTTTCACTTTTTTATGAAGCGCAGAGGATCTAGTCATGACAGCAAATGCTTAGGGCTTATTTCATCATTGGCCTCCCTAAAGCGGATCATCCACATTTTCTCTGCTTTCGTGAGTTAGACGTGGGTTTGCGGTTTAAAAATAATACAGATATTTAAGCTTGAATACCCCATCTCGATCCTGAACACGAAGTCGATTGGAAACCAAACGACCGAGCTCATCGAATTGTTGTTCGCGGAGCCGGGTTTCATTGATGGCGAAATAGATCCAGCTCTTGGGAGAAAAATTGTACGAGAACAGGAACCCGAAAATTGTCTGGACCGTTCGATCCGCTGAGCGCACAAAAAGATCATCGAGATAAACTCGAAGGCTTAAATTGTTCATTGGGGTAATGGCAACATACGGTCGGGCGTTGAAAAAGACGTCCTGGGTCTGCCCATTTGGTTTTCCTTCAACAAATACACTAGCTGATGTTCCAATTTCCAGGGTACTCCGTGCTTGCCATTCCAGTTCACTTCTGAGCTGCCAGAAATAAGCCAAAAACCCTCGCGCGAAGTTATACGTGCGATAATAGCCTCCCCAAATATTGCCATGCCATTTCGGATGTGTATGAAACCACGTACTGAAGTTCAACTCTTTGGTCGTGTAGCGAACGCCGGCATCTTTTGCATCGGCGAAATCGAAATTGATTTCGAATCCCCAATTGTTGCGGAACTGCATGTTATAGCCAACCAGGCCGCCGTAATCGGTGAAGGCATCGATTCGCTCATAGTTGATCAGACCACCAGTATAAACCAAAATTTGACGAATATAACCATCTTTAAAATACCAGCGAGGTCCAGCCAATCCAACGAATTCCCCAGTCCCTTTCCATGGCACAAATCCCACCTGCTCGATATCGAAATTTTTTCCAACATAGCGGCCCCGGGCCAGCACCATATATCTTTCACCGAACAACGTAAAACCGGCCGAGCCAGCGAAATCGCCATTCCCATTCATATATGAACGCGCAAATTGATACGAAAGCTGCCAGTCCGACATCCGCAGCGCACCATCGATATCCAGCACACCATTGTCCTGATTATTGGCATGTTTAGCGACAGCCATGAACCCGATTGATGAATTTCCTAACATTTGTTTTTTCAGACGGACCGAACTGAAATAGGCGCGCTGTTCGGTATATTTTTGATCATTTATCTGATAATCGGCTTCCCCGGTCATTGCCACAAAGCCGCCATATTCCCAACTATTCACTCGACCAAACGCTTTGGTGCCAAAGAGCAATGGCACCTCTGAGCCATCGGGAAGTTTCTTGCCGATGCGCCGGGAATAGAACAGTTCCAATGGACGATAAAACCCGCTCTGGCGCTCTCGCCCAGAGGCCATGAAAATCTCATTGCCTTCTGTGAAGAATGGGCGCCGTTCAGAAAAATAGCTTTCGTATCGGGAGATGTTGAACTCATAAGGATCGGCCTCGATCTGGGCAAAATCGGGATTGACTGTGAGCTGGTACGTCAATTTTGGGGAAGGATTATAAAAAATATCGACCCCAGCGGATGGCTCGGCTTTATATTTGCGGTCGTACAGATAGGAAAATTTGGAGATGGCGACTGGATAAATCTCCAGGTTTAGTCCTTTGATGGTCGGCCGAAAATTTTCGAACACCAAGCGACCAAATTTAGAGACGCGCTGACCTTCATTTTCTTCATAGCGACACCAATAAATATCCTCGGTTCGGGCTGGGATCCAGCGATCAAAATCGAGGCCCCATTCGGTCAATTTCTCATCATATTGGATGGATTTAAACGGAATTTCCATCTCGACTACATATCCCCATGGATAAATTTTCGCTGAGGAGAACCAGATGCCATCCCAAGAGTAATCGCGGTTTCGGGCATCATCTAATAGGAGGCAATCCGCACGAACGCCAGAGGCAGTAACAGCAAATTTATAGGCGGTGCGCTTATTGCCAAACGTATCCAGCATGAGCGAAACAACGTCCCCGCCCATTTCATCTAACATTCCCCTCTGATTCTGAATATTGGCTTGCTCATCATAGCAGATCATCAGACAAAAGATCGCCTCGCCATTGGTTAGCAATTTTGCAACGGTGGCACGAGATGGCGCGACGTTGTGGTAAGGCTGATGCTGGATAAAGTCGCAGACCGAATCCGCCAAGCTCCAGGCCGCATCCACCTGGCCGTCGATGCGGATCGGCTCATTAGTTCGCCGAAGCACCATCATTTTATCATGATTGTTGGCCCAAACTTCATCAGAAAACAACAGCAACACAAGCATCAGATTCAAAAATCTCATAACGGTTTCTCCTCTCGTTAAGATAAAATGGTAGCGAATGTTCATTTAGGTCAGCTTACCTTACGAAGAAAAAAATGACAGGTTTCGATAATTTTAGCGTCCCTCAATAGCAAATTTTTCCAGAGACAAACCTGTTACCCACAATTATCCGTGAATTTTAACCCAAATTTCACCCAGGGCCGTGAAATCAATCATCCAAAATGGTCGCTATGTGATTCCTGAAGGAAAAGGCCAAATTATTGTTAGCGGGTAGCAGTCGAAGCAATTTAGCGCTTGACATTGATGCCCAAATAAGTTATCTTTGAAACATGAAAGTGGAAAGAATAAATGTTTTGATTCAGCCATTTCAGCTCGGGCGACCATTGGTATGATGCCGGCAATGTTAGATCAATTGGGGTTGATCCGTTGGAATGATTCAGATTACCGAAAATATCAGCATCGATGAGAGCGAAATCCAGGAGGAATTTATCCGTTCCTCTGGGCCAGGAGGGCAGAATGTCAACAAAGTCGCTACGGCCGTTCAACTCCGCTTCGATGTGCGACATTCGCCTTCTCTGCCAGATGAGGTCAGGGAAAGACTGAGCAAGTTGGCTGGGAACAGATTGACAGCGGACGGCGAGCTTATCATCACTGCGCGCCGATTTCGTACTCAGAACAAAAATCGCGAAGATGCCTTGAATCGATTGATCGAGCTAATTCGCAAAGCAGCTCAACAACCAAAAGTCCGGCGACGCAGAAAAGTCTCCCTGATTTCGAAGTACCGAAGATTGGAAGAGAAGCGGAAAATAAGTGAAAAAAAACAGCAGCGGAGGGTGAAGCTTAACGACCTGTTGGGATGAATAAATTTTTAATCAATGGATAATCGCCTCAGGCTGACAATTCAATTCTTGATTCAGAAAAAACCCAGGGAATAGCTCAGAATTCGCGCTATTCTCTGGGTGTGTGGATGAATGACCTTTATTGAGGATTGCTGGTTACCCCAATTGCCCAATCACCTTTGCCACAGTGGCCCCAATTTCAGCCGGGCTCTCGCACACATGAACTCCGGCCGATCGCAAAGCCTCCATTTTTTCTGCTGCCGTTCCTTTGCCGCCAGCAATAATTGCACCCGCATGTCCCATTCGTCTTCCCGGAGGAGCAGTCCGACCAGCAATGAAACTCACCACGGGTTTGGACATATTTTCCTTAACGAATTTGGCAGCTTCTTCCTCGGCTGTGCCGCCGATCTCGCCGATCATAACCACGGCTTTGGTTTCGGGGTCTTGCTCGAACATTGCCAGCGCATCCACAAATGTGGTGCCGATCACCGGGTCGCCGCCGATCCCAATGCAGGTGCTTTGACCAATGCCCCTGATGGTCAATTGATGCACTGCCTCGTAGGTCAACGTGCCAGAGCGGGAGACAACCCCAATAGATCCTTCTTTATGGATAAATCCTGGCATGATGCCCACTTTCGCTTTGCCAGGGGAAATAACTCCGGGGCAATTAGGCCCCACCAATCGAACAGAATGCTTTTTTAAGAAATCGAACACTTTTACCATATCCAGCGTGGGGATACCTTCTGAAATACAAACAATCAGGCCGATTCCAGAACAGGCGGCTTCGATAATGGCATCGGCGGCAAAGGCTGGGGGAACAAAGATCACTGCGGTATTCGCGCCTTCCTTGGCAACTGCTTCAGCAACCGTGTTGTAGACAGGAATTTTGTCATCGAATTTCTGGCCGCCTTTCCCCGGGGTGACGCCCGCCACCACTTTCGTGCCATACTCAATCATCTGGCGCGTATGGAACGTCCCTTCGCCACCAGTAATCCCCTGAACGACCAGTCGGGTGTTTTTATCGACTAAGATACTCAACTTTTTTCCTCCATAAGTTTATTGACTGCGGGTGATTCGCTCCTAACCGAGTTTTCCAGCGGATTCGCAATCCGCGATAATCAGCGTCAACCGCGTTTCATTCATATCTTTTAACTGCATTACAATTCAGCCGAAATTGAAATTTTGATTTGGCAATTCGCGTGATCGGGATTAAATTTTTTGAATGATTCATTGGCGTCATCGGTCAGCCGCCTTCCGCGTAAGCGAAGTTGAGGAACCTTGGCAGTTAACAGCGAAAAGCGCACTAATTGGCTAACGCTTCAACGACGCGATGTGCCGCTTCTTGAAATGAATTTGCCACGAGAAATTTGAGTCCCGATAGCTTCAGTATCTGAGCCGCTTCCTCAGCGTTTGTGCCAGCCAATCGAACGATCATCGGCACGTTCACACTGACTTTTCTGGCAGCTTCCACCACTCCAGTCGCCACTCGATCGCATCGGACGATGCCACCAAAGATGTTGATCAAAACAGCCTTGACATTGGGATCGCTCAGAATAATCTTGAAGCCATTTTCAACAGTTTCAGCGCTGGCACCGCCACCGACATCGAGAAAATTGGCTGGATTGCCGCCCGCCAATTTAATCAAATCCATGGTTGCCATGGCCAACCCAGCTCCATTGACCATGCAACCGACGTTCCCATCAAGTTTGATGTAGTTCAAATCGTATTTCGAAGCCTCCACCTCTAATGGCTCCTCTTCATCAAAATCGCGCAATTCGACAATGTCTTTGTGCCGAAATAGCGCATTATCGTCGATATTGATTTTGGCGTCCAGCGCCAGAACCCGGCCATCTTTGGTGACCACCAGCGGATTAATTTCCGCCAGTGAGGCATCCACGGCCACATACGCATGATAAAGCGCTGTGAGAAATTGAACCGCATTTTTAAACTGATCGCCAGCCAATCCCAGACCAAAGGCCAGTTTTCGCGCCTGGAACGGCATAAAGCCCACCCCCGGATCGATCCATTCTTTCAGAATTTTTTCGGGCGTTTCCGCAGCCACCTTTTCGATCTCCACGCCGCCCTCGGTGCTGGCCATAAATACCAATTGGGATTTCGCACGATCCAACACAATTCCTGCATACAGCTCTCGTTCAATAGCCAATCCCTGCTCCACCAGGACGCGCTTGACAATTTTTCCCTCTGGCCCAGTCTGATGCGTCACCAATTTCATACCGATCATTTTGCTGGCAATTTGTTCTGCTTCTTGGGGATTTTTGGCCAGCTTTACACCACCACCTTTGCCGCGGCCACCAGCATGAATCTGCGCCTTGACGACAACGGTTCCCCCGCCCAGTTCTTCGGCAATTTTGCGAGCCTCCGCAGCCGTGAAGGCAACCCGACCCTCCGGCACCGGGACATTAAATTTCCGCAAGATGTCCTTCGCTTGATACTCGTGTATCTTCATTCGTCCTCCTGAGAATTATTTTGATTCAATAACGAATTGTCCTTTGATGAACCCTCATGACGCGAATGAAATAAAACTCTCTCCCTTCGAACCTCTCATAGCATAAAATGAAAGGTCACAGAGGCAAACTCATTCGCGATTCTTGCTGTGACGATTCAATTCTGTGGCAACCTATTTTAGATTTTTACATCTGTTTTTTAAATTTTGGCAATGCTGATATTGCCATCAGTCTTTGACGATGCGAGTCCCAGTTAGACCCTCAATGGCATCGCTCATTCGCTCGGTGGAAGTGATGATACAGACCTCACCACCGCTCTCGATGAAATTAATGGCCGCTTGGATCTTGGGCCCCATGCTTCCCGCGGGAAATTGTCCGTCCTCGAGGTGCTTTTTCGCTTCTGAGACGGTCAATTTATCCAGATCAATTTGGTTGTATTGCCGGTAATTCAGAGCCACCTTATCTACAGCAGTAAGAATATAGAGCTCCTGCGCCCCAATATCCCGCGCCAAAATGGCGGCACTCAGGTCTTTATCCACCACACCGTCAACACCTTCAAACGTGCCGTCCTCTTCCACATAGACTGGGGCGCCGCCCCCACCAACAGTGATAACCACGACGCCCGCATCAACCAGGAGCCGGATGACATTCTTTTCCACGATCTCCAGGGGAATGGGCGAAGGGACCACGCGGCGCCACCCCCTTCCCGTGTCGTATTTGATCACCCAATTGCGGCTCAGCTCCAGTTGCTTCACTTCATGTTCGTGGTAGAACGGCCCGACAAATTTGGTGGGATTGAGAATGGAAGGGTCGTTTTTGTCCACAATCACCTGAGCCACCACACAAGCCACCTCGCGCTTGATGCCCCGAAGATGCAATTTATTTTGCAACGACTGAGCGATCATGTAGCCCATGCCTCCTTCCAGATCGGCCACCAGCACACCCAGCGGCACTGGCGGCACTTTATGGCGCGACTCTTCCACCCGGATCAGCGCATTGCCCACCTGCGGGCCATTGCCATGGGTGATGGCCACCAGATAGCCCCGCTGAATCAGATCGGCCACTCCCACCAGGCTCCGGCGAGTATTGGCAAATTGTTGGTAAATATTCCCCTCTTCAAATTCCCGGGTAATGGCATTCCCACCCAAAGCGACCACCGCTTTACGGACTGATCTGCTCATAAATTTGCTTCCTAATAAGTTTCATGGCAAAAAACAAAAAATTTTATCCGCTAATTCCGCCAAAGACCCATCCTACGCACACGGATCATTGGTCACACAAACTCGCTTTCCAAGATTGCCGGTTTCGATTTTTGGTCCGGCCTTACCAAATTGGGGCATATTTGTGGCGACGGCACAGCATCGGAATTGGCGAAATGGATCTCCTTCGCAAAATTAGCGGTGTGGATAGTCATTACTGACCTAATCCAAACTGTATCTTTGAAAAAAAGAATTCCCGAGGCCACAAAATGACCTCGGGATAATCGACTTATTTAAACCGAGCCAATACATCCTCCAGATTCGGCTTGCCAATCTCTTGCAATTCATAGATCACGCGGACCGCTGGCTTCTTGATCTTGATAATTTTTCGCAGATCGATCGGCGTACCGATGATGACCACATCGCACTCGACCTTATTGATGGTTTTTTCCAGATCGGCGATCTGTTCCTCACCATATCCCATAGCTGGCAACAGCGCGCCAATGTCGGGATATTTTTCGAAGGTCTCGGCTATTCGACCTACGATCCAAGGCCGAGGATCGACGATCTCCGCCGCCCCAAATTTCTCGGCCGCAACAATACCAGCTCCGAAACCCATCTCACCATGGGTCAACGTCGGGCCATCTTCCACCACCAGTGCTCGCTTACCGCGAATGAGTTCTGGCTGCTCCACGATTAATGGGGACGCCGCATCGATGATGATGGCATTGGGATTCACTTCTCGGACGCTCTGGCGCACATATTCGATATCGTCATATTCCGCAGTATCAATTTTATTAATGATGACCACATCGGCCATGCGGAGATTGGTCTCACCAGGATGATAGGTCAATTCGTGACCGGCACGATGCGGATCTGCCACCACGATATGAAGATCTGGCTGGTAAAATGGCGTATCGTTATTGCCGCCGTCCCAGAGAATGATATCGGCTTCCTGTTCGGCCTGGCGCAGGATCGCTTCATAATCCACACCGGCATACACAATCGTGCCGCGGTTCAAATGCGGTTCGTATTCCTCGCGTTCTTCGATGGTGCACTTATGTTTATTCAAATCCTCGTAGCTGGCGAAACGCTGCACTTTTTGCGCGGCCAAATCGCCGTACGGCATGGGGTGTCGCACCGCCACTAATTTTTTACCATAAGACTTCAGAATATCGCTCACCCGTCTGGTCGTCTGGCTTTTCCCACAGCCAGTCCGGACCGCGCAGATGGCAATGACTGGTTTATGGCTTTTGAGGCTGGTCGTCCGGGTCCCCAAAAGCCAGAAATCCGCGCCCGCTGCTGTGGCGATCGACGCTTTGTGCATCACATATTCGTGCGGCACATCGCTATAGGCAAAAACCACACGATCGACCTGATGCTGCTTGATGAGTTCTGGGAGTTGTTCTTCCGCATAGATCGGAATCCCGTTCGGATACAATTTTCCCGCCAATTCCGCTGGATAGGTTCGTCCCTCAATATCAGGGATCTGAGTGGCAGTAAATGCCACCACTTCATACGCTTCGTTATCGCGAAATCGCAAATTGAAATTATGAAAATCACGTCCGGCAGCCCCCATAATAATCACTTTTTCTCGACTCATAATACCTCCTGGATATGTTCGATAGATGATTTGTTGTTGATGATAAAATAGCTGAAATGCCAGCTATCTGAGCAATTTGGCTTGAAATGAAATTGCCTCTCATCATTAACTATCGAACATGCGGTGCCAGACGTCTTCTAATGATCGAAATACTGGAATTTGATAATTGATGTCAATCATAAGTTTGCAATTCAGTGAAATAGGAAATAAGATGATTCATCAGATTGGCTCTATCTTTCATATGAAACAATTCATTTCGGACCTTGCTGCTATTGGGCAGGCCTTTCAGATACCAGCCAAGATGTTTTCGAATTTCTTGGAGAGCCATTCGCTCCCCTTTTATGGTGATGAGATCTTCAATATGGCGTTGGATCACCTCGAGCCGTTGACCCAAACTGGGGGGCCCTAATTTCTGACCAGTTTCTAGATAATAATTGGCTTGCTGGAAGATCCAGGGATTGCCCAGGCTGGCGCGGCCAATCATGACCAAATCGCAGCCAGTTTCAGCGATCATTCGCTGGGCATCTTCGGCTGATCGGACATCCCCACTGCCAATAATCGGCACGAACACCTGCTGCTTGATGGCGGCAATGGTTTCCCAGTCCGCACGTCCCGAGTACCCCTGGGTTTGGGTCCGAGGATGAACGGTGATCGCAGCCACGCCGCATTGCTCCAACCGCTTGGCTACCGGCAAGGCATTGCTGGTCTGGCTATCCCACCCTTTGCGGATCTTGGCAAAAACAGGACGAGAAGTATGTTCCACCACCGCACGGGCGATCTTCTCAAGGCGATCGATATCTTTCAGCAACGCTGCCCCAGCTCCGCGCTTGACCACCTTGCGCACCGGGCACCCAAAATTCAGATCGATGGCATCAGGCTGATACGGCTCGACAACGCCTAAGGCCCTGACAAAAGCATCTGGATCCGATCCGAAAAGCTGGAACCCGATCGGCCGCTCTGATTCTCGAAAAAAAACATACTCGAGCGTTCGGCTCCTATTCCGAAGCAGTCCGTCAGCGCTGATCATTTCGGTGAACACCATGGCAGCGCCAAACCCTCGACAGATCATGCGAAAAGACGAATCGGATATCCCTGCCAGTGGCGCTAAAACCACTCGTCCTGATAAATTGATATCGCTAAAAATCATAAGGCAAAAGATAAGAATTTGGGGATTAATTTGCAAGTGCTTTTTCAAGAAAACTGAGCCTATACAAAAAATAAACCAAAGAAAAGGCTCGCTTTAGATCCGGCTCTTAAAATGGGGAGTTTTAAGAACGCATTATTTCATGAAGCTGTTTGCCTTTTGCGGAGAGATAAATGGCTATACAAAAGGTGTGTGCGATCGTAGATAAACCGGAGCCCTTGAAAGGGACTCATCATCCTTGCCCGAAATGCGTCCCAAAATATGCTTGACTTTTAAGCCAGTTATATTTATATTAGCCGGCTAAAAATTCATCTTACGTCCATTTTTATGGTAGCAGTATGAAGCGTTTCATCGCATCGATGGTTCTGGTGTTAATTCTTGGAATCTCATTGCACCTTTCTGCTCAACAGAAAATCCGCGACGAACAGAATTTCCTCAGCAATCGCGTGATGAAGGGCGCGGGCTCGCAGACGCTCCAGGAGTACTATCAGAGCGTCTATTCGCAGCAACAGCGACAGGCGCAGCCCGGCCTGATGCCATCGTTTGATATCGATAAGACCAAATTGCTGGAAAAGCTCAAGGAGATCATTCCCCTGGAAGGGGCAATTGATCCGGAAACCTACATCGTTGGCCCAGGCGATCTGCTGGAGATCAATGTGTGGAGCGCTGTGCCATTTGTCAATACCGCGCTGGTCACTCCCGAAGGTGAAATCATCATCCCGACAGTGGGCGTCATTGAAGTTGCTGGCAAGACTTTGGCCGAAGTGAAAACGCTGGTCAGCAGCGCCGTAAGAAAGGTATACATCAAAGGTGACATCACCACGTCGCTCCTATCGCCAAGAATTTTTTCTGTGACCATCAGCGGCGTGGTCAATAATCCTGGCAACTATTACGCCGCAGCGGTCCAGCGCGCCGACCAGGTGATCTATCAGGCGAATCTGCAATCCCCGGTTGTGGCTTCGAAATTGTCGTTATTGGAGGAACAGAAGAAAAACTTGGCCGAGCGGGATGATGTGCTCAAATATTATCGCAATGATGAGCAGGATCAGTCGGCGCTGAATTTCTCGCTGCGCAATATTAAGCTTATTCGTAAAACTGGTGATACTCTGGCGGTCGATCTGGTTCGCTACTATGCCACCGGAAACACCCGCTTCGATCCGCTGCTATTGGATGGGGATCGGATCATCGTCCCCAATCTCAATTTGGAAGGAAATTCCCTGACCATCACTGGCGCGGTCCGGCTGCAGGGCACGTACGAATATTTTCCTGGGGATTCGCTGTCCAGCATCTTCGAAATTGCCCAGGGGCCAACCGGCCATGCCGATCTTGCCCTGGTCGACCTGTATCGCACCGATCCCAAAACCGGGCAGGTCTCCCATCAAGTGATCGATTACACCAAAATCCAGCGCCGGGAAATTCCCGATCTTCCCTTGCAGCCGATGGATCGCATCGTGGTGCGGGAGCGATATCCCCGGGAATTCCCCCATAGCGTCCGTGTCCGGGGCGAAGTCATTCGGCCTGGCCTCTATCCCATCACCCGAAATGGGACCCGACTGACCGAAATCATCAAATTGTGTGGCGGTTTCACCCCGTATGCCTCGCTGGCCAATGCCAGAATCATCCGTTTCGACGAACCGCTGGATAAATTGGAATTGAACCCAGACTATCAGCGCCTGTTCGACATGCGGCTCAGTGACATGAACGCCACAGACCGAGAATATTTTAACTTCGAAGCCCTCCTGAAGCGGAACATCGTCGCTGTGGATTTTCAAAGGCTTTTTAACCATGGCGATTCTACTCGGGATGTCATCTTGCAAGATGGGGACCTAATTTTTATCCCAAGTAATCAGAATACCATTCTGGTGCTGGGACAGGTCCCATTTCCCGGTCAGCAGCCGTTTGTCGCTGGCAAGGATTACAAATATTACATCCAGCAGGCTGGCGGAGTCACATATAAAGCTTGGGAGAGCAAGGTTCGGATTGTCAAGGCTGGGACCAAAAATTGGTTGAAACCCAATAAAACCCAACTCGAACCGGGAGATATGATTTGGGTGCCACGCGTGCGGGAGAACCGTTTCGAAATGATGTTTTATTGGATTTCCCAAGTCCTTGAAATTGGAGCATCGGCTGCCACCATCTGGCTATTGGTGACGAAATTAAAATAATAATTCTACCCAAGCGCAGCGAAACTGCATATCAACATGAAAAGAATTTGAACCCCGGATTTCGCTAATTGCTCAAATGATAAGAAGCCGCCAGTTGGCGGACGACCGTTATTTGTATCATTAGCATAATTAATGGCTAAAAATCTCTTTAAAATTCTTACAAAGAATTGCAATACGAATTGAATATTAGAATAGGTCTCTCGATGTTGAAACGATACATTTTGCTCATCATAAAAAATCGTAAGCTGTTCTTTGGTGTTGTTTTTGGTTTGACATTGATTAGTTTGATTGTTTCACTGCTCCTGCCCAAATGGTATCTGGCCGAAGCCTCGTTTCTGGCGCCCGAGTTAGCGCCCAATACCATGATCGGTATGAGCGGCGGGCTGTCTTCGGTCATTCAAAGCTTCACCGGCCAGCGGAAGATGAGCGGCTATAGCTACATGGCCATCCTCAATAGCCGTACCATCAACGAGCAGGTGGTCCGAAAATTCAACCTCATGAAGGTCTATAACATCTCCGATTCGTTGATGTCCAAAGCGTTGAAAGAACTGAGCAGCAATGTCTCGTTTACCTTTGGCGACAACGATGAGACCACCATTTCGGTCTACGATAAAGATCCAGTGCGCGCCGCCGAAATGGCTAACTACTATCTGGAGTTGCTGAACGAGCGTGGCAAAGAGTTCGCTCGGACCGAGCTGACCACCTTCAAGAAATTGATCGAAGAACGCGTGCGGGCCAATGAAGATACCCTGAGAAAATTGGAGCAGCGCATCAAAGCCTTTCAACAGCGGGAACAAGTGCCAGTGATCATGGCGGAACAAATAAGCGGATTGGATTTCCTGGGTGAGTTGTACGCCCAGCGCATTGCCCTAGAGTTGCAGCAACAGTTGCTCAAAGAAAATTATGGCGAAAATCACCCCCTGATCAGTTCCATCAAAAATCAATTGCTCAGCATCAACCAGAAAATCCAGGCCATTCCGGAGATGACCGTCGAGTATCTGCAAATTTATCGGGAATTGCTGGTGCAGCGCAAGATCGCCGAGGTGCTGATCCCCATGCTGGAACAGGTGAAGCTCAGCGAGCTGCAGAAAATCCCGGATGTCATCGTGCTGGATAAGGCTGTGCCGCCCGATCGCAAGAAAAAGCCCAAGCGCATGTTCATTGTGCTCGGCACATTCCTGCTCGCCTCGGTGAGCACCTTTTACTATCTGCTCATTCGGGAAAAATATCATGATGAGATAGAGGAATTTTGGAGCCAGGCAAAAGCGACATGGAAAAGTTAGTTCGGCCGCTTCAAATTCTTCGGAGCAATCATTACCTGCGCGACGCCGTCATCCTGCTCAGCGGCAATGGCTTGAAGATTTTTATCGGCTTTATCTCCAATATCATCCTGGCAAAATTTTTCAGCCCCGAAATGCTGGGCGTGTACGGCACGCTGATGGCGGTTTCCTTAGTCTGCGTCAATTTCACCGATTTCGGCTTTGGCAATACGCTCAATCAGCTTACCAATCGCTATCGGAAGCAGGCGAAAGAAATTTTGTCCAATATTTTCTTTTTGAAAATATCACTGCTTCTCCTCTTTCTGGCGATCTTTTATTTTTCAATCGATATGCTTGCCCAGCATCTCACGGCGCTGGAAGGCAGAACGGACCTATTGAAGCTCTTGATTCTCTCCATCGCTTTTGAGAGCTTCTTCAAATTTTTGCTATCGACGCTGCAGGCGAAACAATTGTTCAAGCGATTTAGCCTGCTGTTGGTGATCAACAATTCGATTCGGCTGATAGGAATCGTGGCGCTCTATTTCTTGAAGCTGTTGACATTAAAAACAATCATTCTACTCTATGCCGCCTCTTTCGGCATGTTGATTTTTTCCAATTCTCGGATCTGGAGCTTTTCGTTTCGGCTCGAGCGGAGGCTCATCGAACAAATTTCTCGCTATGCGTTCTGGGTGTGGATGTTTATCGTTTTTAATACGCTCTTTGTCAAGTCCGATATTTTATTAATCAACTATTTGAAGTACGACAAAGCGGTCATCGGCAATTATGTGCTCATTTTTTTCTTTATTTCACTGATCAGCCTGTTGCAGGATGCCATTTTCACGCAACTGTTACCCAAGACGTCTGAATTTCGCCAGCGATCGGATTACCAAAAATATTATGCCGATATCAAATACATTCGGATTGGCGCTATCATAGTATCGCTCATATATGTTTTGATTTTGCCTCAGGTGCTGCAATGGATTTATTCGGATAAATATCAGATTGAATATCTTCCCATTTTGATTTTTGGAATTCCATTTCTGTTCAGCCTATTTAATGAATTCAATGGTGTTTTGCTTTACGGCATGGCGCAGCATCGCTACATTTCCATGGCCAATATTTTTGGATTGATTTTTGTGGTCATCGGATTGTTCATGTTTCCCAGCGTAACCACCGTGTTGCATGTGGTGCTGGCTGTAACCATTGGGAAATTGGTGGTCGAATCGTTTATTTACCTGAAGGTCAAGCAATGTCTGCAGGCCATACCAGAATAGACTGTGGGAGATTTTCTTATAAGACTTAAGCGTCCAATTCTTTCCAACGAGCGAAATTCTTGGACCGCTCATTTCGCGAGTCGTTCATATTGCCCGAATTGGTAGATTTTGGTATGAGCGAAATTGGTTTAATGAGCGAAATTCGCGGTCGAAGGGCATTTTGATTCTGACTCATTCGATTATTTGTATCAGGGGCAACAGGTGTTCGCAATTAGCTCTAAAATAAAAAGCGATTTTTTTTCACTGGACAAGCTGCTCTTCCTGGCCGTGATCAGCTTTCCGTTGATCATTTTGCTGTTGCTTGCGTCTGAAGCTTATATCGCTCTTGGTATCTTCCTGGGCACCTTGTTTATCATTCTGATCGTCCAGAATTACCGCTACGGACTGTATTTTGTCGTGATCGGTTTGCCGCTGTTTCAGTCCATTTCAACCAAATCTGATGCTGCAACCTCAACCGGAATTCATTTGCAGTTCATTTTAATTCCGGTTGTTTTTGTCTCCTGGCTGGCGGAAAAAATCTCAAACAAGGAATTACCCAAGCTCAAATTTCCGCTGCTGCCGCTGTTATTCTTTTTTGTGTTGGTCCTGATTGCAACTGTGGTGAATCAGATGGATGTGGTCTCACATCAGCTTATCCGCCATGGCTTTATTCAGATTTATGGATTAGTCAATTATTTGGTTCTATTTTATATTCTGGTGAATGAACAGTTGGACAGTGATGCTATTCAGAAAATTTTCTGGGGGATTTTTATCGTGGCGTTTATCACCGCCGTCATCGGAATTTTCCAATATTTCACCGCTTATACGGGACCCGAGGGGGGCTTAAGAGCGACATCGACTTTCACATCTTTTTTGAGAACCGATACCAGAAACAATGCCAATGCGTTCGGCGCCTATCTGGCGATGATGATTGCACTCTCGCTTTTCATCTGGAATACAACGAGCAAGAAGAATAGAACTATCGTTGCCATTTTTGCTGCCACGATCTTTTTCTGTCTCATATTGACACTATCGAGAAGCAGTTTGCTGGCAGCGATCTTTGGCTTGCTTTGCTACACCTTCTATCGCAATAAAAAAGCTTTTGTCATTACCGTTATCATTTCAGCCATTGGCCTGGTGGGGCTTTATTTTGAGCCAGCATTTCACCGCCGAATTGAAAGTATCTTTACCCTAATTTCTGATACCCGTGTCATTAAATTATTTTTAGACGTTAATCCGCGCAGCCTGGATTGGTCGTATGTAGAATATTATGGTGTTCAGGGGTATAATAGCGATATCGTTTCAGGCGCCTTTAGAATCTGGGCATGGATTCAGGCAATCCAGCTTTTTATGGCCCATCCATTTTTGGGGGTGGGATATCATTTAACATTAGGCTTCAGCCCCTGGCCAACTGCTGAAAATTTTTATCTGGATATTGCTAGCATGACCGGCACGATTGGCTTGACTCTGTTTTTAATCATTCAAATCATTTTTTTAAAGGATGGTTTTCGATTGTTGAAATCACATCGTTTCACTCATATCGGCATGTTCTGGATAACGATGTTTGCCATGATCTTTGTCACCAGCCTGACTGGTTCGATTCTATTCAATGGGAAATTGTTGGGTATATTTTGGTGCTTAGCTGGATTATTCTACAATGTCAAACAGCAAGAATACGATTCTCTTTATCAGCAATGAGTCGAAGCTGCTGGGCGCGACCAATGTGCTGCTTCATATTATCGACTATCTTCATGCGACTCAGAAATATAATATTCTGGTTAGCTGTCCGCCTACCGAGGGACATTTTAAAGAAATTCTGCAGCAAAAAAACATCACGACATTTACTCCCAATTGTTTACGCGACTACTATTTTCATATTAGCAAACCGGCCTTCCTGCCCATCCGAATTATGCGTCGCTTTATCGACAACCTGAAGCTATTTTTTTTCTTTTATCTGTTTTTATTAAAAAATAAAAATACCATCGTTTATGCCAATACTTCCGCAGTGCGATATATTGCTCTTCCGGCTCTGCTGTCCCGGACAAGGCTGCTATGGCACGTCCATGAATATTCTACCAAACCATTAAAACAGAAATTTCATTCTCTTTTAATTAAATTATGTTCTGATAAAATTATTGTTCACTCACCTTTTCTAATTTCTAAGATGGGCATTTCCGAACGTGGACAGAAAAAAGTAATATTTTTTCGATACTTTACCATTCTTGAAAGGAAAGAGTATCCTGAGACAGAATTCAATCGTCTCAGCTATGATCTGATATTCGCTGGCAAAATCGGGTTTGAAAAAGGAGTGCTTGACTTATTGAGCGCTGTCAAAAATGTAGTAGAGATTAAGCCAGATTTGAAAGTTGCTCTGGCTGGTGTATTTGTTGACAAAGACAAAGATTTGGTTTTAAGTTTTGTGGAAAAGCATAGATTAGAAAATCATATCACCTTTTGTGGCTTTGTCCCGGATCTCAATCGAGCTATTCTGGATTCAAAGGTAGTTGTTTTACCGACCTATCGTGATTACATGCCCATATTGGTTATGGAAGCGTTGCTGCTGGAAAAGCCAGTGATTTGTACCGACGTGGGAGATATTCGCAGTATTGTCACGCATAATAAAAATGGGATCATTATCAGCCCCGGAAATGTTCAACAATTGACGGATGCCATTTTACAAATCCTCGACGAAGAGGCTTATCAGCGATTTGTTTTGGGAGCCAGGGCTCAAAAAGCTGAGCTGTTATCAGATGCCAATGATTACGAAAAAATTGAACAGGCGATTGATAATCTTTTTCATAAAAGAAAGGCATAAGCATGAAATCATTTATTAGAAGTGTTGCGCGGCGAGTGGTCAGTTTAGTTATCCCGGATAGCGTGCGTTTCGAGAATGCAATTCTTCCAGCCAAACATCTTCGGCTATGTGGACCGGAGTTCCGGCGGGATAGTTATTTCCTTGCCTCGGCGAAAGCGGAAGCAGATCGCTTAATTCAGCAGTTTGGATTGATTGAGAAAAGTTCGGTTTTGGATGTCGGCTGCGGCGTTGGAAGACTTTCAATCGGCATAATCAGCCAGCTTGGAAATATACAAAAATATCGAGGAATAGACATCAGCAAAGCATCGATTCGGTGGTGCCAGAAACATATTACCAGCAAACACCCAAATTTTCAGTTCATTCACATCGATGCGAGCAATCCTCGGTACAATCCCAAAGGAGTTAAAATTGGCGTCGATTTCAAGCTCCCATTTGATGATCATGAGTTCGATATCATTTATCTTTACTCCGTATTTTCCCACATGACCATTGACGATATTAAAGTTTATCTAAAAGAATTTAAGCGATTATTAGCCCCTTCCGGGAAAATATTTTTAACTGCCTTTATCGCCGATGGCGTACCGGACATGACTGTTAATCCACCAGATTATCAACTGAAAAACTGGAGCGGTCCCTTGCATTGTGTCCGTTATAACAAAGATTTCTTTTCAGCCTTATTAGCAGAAAACGATTTTGTCATCGATCGTATGGATTACGAACAGGAGACGAACGGACAGAGTGCCATTTATGTTTCAAAAAGAAAGTAACTTGTCATTGGATTGGAATAATCAAAAAATAAGATTTACCTTTGTAATTATCAATTACAATTCATTCGATTACACCAATAAATGCCTGAACAGCATCAAGCTGTTTTGTCGCAACCACAACTACGAAATCATCGTGATCGACAATGCTTCCATGGATGACAGCGCGAGCAAATTAGCAGCAAAGTTTACGGATGTAATTTTCATCAAAAATAAAGAAAACTATGGCTTCGCTCGCGCCTGTAATCAGGGAATTGATCGAGCCAGTGGTGAGTTCATCATATTTTTGAATAACGATTTTGAGTTCACAACGGATATTTTCGACCGCATTATTGATAAATTCCAACGCTATGAAAACTTGGGACTGTTAGGATTTCAATTGTTGAATCCAGATGGAACGGTTCAAAAAACAGATTTTAAATTTCCAACGATACCAAGAAGAATTTTGCAGCTCACGATTGTTCCATTCATGAGGAAACACAGTTCCGCTAAATTGCCTAGTTTGAATGCCAAGGATCGAATCGTCGATTATATCAAAGGCGCATTGATGATCATACCTGCCAAGCTGTTGAATCAGCTTCAGCTTCGTTTTGATGAAAATTATTTCATGTATCATGAAGAGATGGATTTGGCTTTTCAGCTTCGAAAGCAGGGAAAGATTTGTATTTTGGATACGACCCCAGCAGGGATTCATCACGGACAACATGCCGAGGATGTACATAATGAACGAGTTTTTCTCTGGCGCAATCAGAATTACCTTTTTTTCTTAAAGAAAAATTATGGTAAATTAAAGCTCTTGATTTTGATTGTCTTCAATCTTATCGTTTTCAGCTTAAAACTATTCCTATTCTTTCCCAATCGCTCTTTGCGTCATACCTACCTAACAGTAATAATTATGAACCTCAAAGCACTGTAAGGCTCCGTATTATTTTGAATCACCTCAAACCAAGGACCAGATAACCCACCAGCGCCAATCCCGCCGCGGTTATGGCATACGGCAACTGCGTATTGACATGATCGATCAAATCGCACGCCGAAGCCATCGAAGCGATAATGGTAGTATCTGATACAGGGGAGCTATGATCACCGAATACGCCGCCACCCATGACCGCGCTGACCATCAGCGGCAAATTCAATCCCATATTCTGCGCCAGCGGGACGGCAATGGGCATCATGATCGCAAACGTGCCCCAGGATGTTCCAGTGGCGAACGAGATGAAGCAGGCGGTCAGAAAAACCAGCGGGATCACCAGCGCCGGATGGATGGCGGCGGTGGCCAATCCCGCCACATAAGGGCCGGTGCCCATGGTCTTGCATGTGGCGCCCATGGTAAAGGCGAACACCATCAATAACCCCATGGGGATCAAGCCGCCCATACCTTTCATCACCAGATCCAGCGTCTCCTTCAGTGAAAAAATCCTTTGAATTTTATACAGCAGACCTGCGACAAAAATTCCCATTAACACCGCCCAGAACACGGCCGTGGAGCCAGAGCCGTGTTCAATATGGCCGTTGCCCGTGATCAACAGCCCAATGGGAACGGTCAGCACCATAGCGATCAACGGGACCAGCATGTTGATCGGCCGAGGCGTCACGCCGGGTTTAACCGGCATGGCGATCGTCTCTTCGGAGACCAATAGCTGCGCGCCATCGCGAATTAGCTTGCCCGTTTCCCTCGCCCGTTTTTCCGCCTTGGCCATGGGGCCAAAATCTTTTCGAGTGATGATAATGAACAGCACCAGCAAAATGGTAAAGATCGCATAGAAATTTGTCGTGACAGCCTGCAACACCATGAAAAACGGATTTTCGATCTGCTGCGCTAACAACAGCCCGGTGAGCACCGCGCCCCAGCCATTGAACGGGATCATGACGCACACCGGGCAGGAAGTCGAGTGCGCCAGATAGGCCAGCTTCTCGCGGGGGGCTTTGAATTTATCGAACAAAGGTCGGCCGATGGAACCGATCACCAGATTGATCATATTGCTTTCAATGAAGATCATCACGCCGATGAGCCAAAGCAACAGGCTGGCGCTGGTGCGGTTTTTCACCAGACCTTTTTCGCTGACCCAGCGGATAAAACCGGTTACGCCGCCCGAATGCTGCATCAAAATGATCAGTGCGCCGACCATCATGCTGAAGATGATCACTTTGGTATTGCTCGAATCCTTGAAAACGTCGATGGTCGCCTCCAGTGCTTGTCGCAGCCCGACCAGCGGATTCCAGCGATTCATGGCGGTCCAGCCGAGCCAGAGGCCGAGAAAGAGTGATGGGTAGACCTGTTTGGTTTTGATGGCCAGAACAATGGCCAATAGCGGAGGAAGAACCGAGATCCAGCCGTAGCTTACCAAAAGAACTCCTTTGGTTATTTTAAAATTTGTATTTGGTAAACTGTGAAAACAAGAACCGAAAAGTATTGGCTCTCAGCACCGCCAGTGGGCGGTGCGCCTTTTGGCGGATTGAAAGATCTCAGAAAAAGGCTTTTATTTTCAATTCGGAAAGGCTTTGCTTCTGAAAACCAATAATTTGGGTAAGAGTTCAGCATTTTAGAAATAGATTCAGACCACCAGCTCAATCCCAATGGGACAATGATCCGATCCCATAATCTCGGGCAGAATATAAGCAGCCTTTACCTGATCTTTTAAATTTTCGCTCACATAAAAATAATCGATACGCCAGCCGATGTTCCGCTCCCTGGCCCGGGATTTTAAATCCCACCAAGTATACTGCCCTGGCTGTTGATTGAACATCCGAAAGGTATCCACATAGCCATGGCTGAGAAATTTATCGATCCAGGCGCGCTCTTCTGGCAAAAAACCAGAGACTTTCTCGTTTTCTTTCGGACGAGCCAGGTCGATCTCCTTGTGAGCAGTATTGACATCGCCAGTGACCACTATTTTTCGGCCAGCATTTTTTAACCGATCCACATACTCGAGAAACGCATCGTAAAAATCCATTTTATACTGCAATCGCTCCTGCGAACCCTTCCCGTTGGGAAAATAAATATTGAACAGCACAAAATCCTGATAATCGGCGATCTGAATTCGCCCCTCGTGATCGAATTTTTCAATACCAAATCCAGTCTTGAGCTCTTTGGGCTCTTGCTTTGAATAGATCGCTACCCCGCTATAGCCCTTTCGCTCTCCAGCTTCGAAATAGGCGTGATAACCTGTGATTTTCATGAGTGCGTCATCGAGCTGATCGGAATGGACCTTGGTTTCTTGGAGACAGAGGATATCGGGCTGAAGTTGAAACACCTCGGCCAAATTGCCTTTTTTATGCACGGCACGGATGCCGTTAACATTCCAAGAGAGGATTTTGATGGTATTCATTGTGCCAAATTCCTTTTTATTTGCTTAAAAGCATGCAATTTTAAGACGGCTACTTTCACTCATGAAACGAAGTTCACTAATTTTTTTTTGAAAGCTGAACTCCTAAATTTAGCCTGTCATGAGCCCAGCGCAACTCATATTTAATTTTTAAGCATGCACTATTTCCCGTTGCAAAATGGTTTTCACCTTTTCCACCTTCGATGTCATGCGTGATTCAGTGCCTTTGCGATAATCCACTTTGATGATGGTGGTAATGCGATTGCATTGGGGCTCTAAAATTTTAAAACATTCCCCAATGACTCCAAAAACCTCCTCCCAGGAGCCCTCCAGGATCGTGCCCATGGGCGTTAGCTTATAGGTGATCCCGCTTTTGTCGATATGATCGATGAGCTGCGCCACATAATGACTAACGCTCTCGCCCTTGTCGGTAGGGTACATTGAGAATTCAGCCAGAACCATTTTTGCTCCTTTTCTATATTTGCTATTTAAAATGCAGAAAAATTTAAAGCCGAAAATTCTAAATATAAAAGAACGCTCAAATTCGAATGCTCAATGAGAAAGCTTGTTTTTGACAAGAGTGTTTTTCTATAGGATAATAAAGTTCTACTATCACGGATTTTTAGATATTACTAATGTTTTAATTAACCTGATATATAAGACCAATTCAGTAAACCTCACGGACCTTAGTCATCATCCTAATTCACTAACGATTTAACCTTATTAGCTGATTGTTTTATTTTGCTATCCAAAATGGCAAAAGAAAAATCCTATTTTGGACAGGAGGGATAATACCTCTATTTTTAAAATGCATCATGCCAAGGGAAAATTATAGCTCTTTACCCACAAAATACCTAAAATGACGCGAAAGTCAAAAAATTCAAAAAAGATTTCAGTGTTTTTCCGTGTGCTTTCCTGGCTATTTGTTGACGATCATTTCCATCTGAGAATTGTAACCATAAACCAATTCCGATTCCTTTCAATTGTGTTAAAGCATGAATCGAGTTATCGCCATAAGAGTGAGCTTTGGGTATTCGGAGTCCCATTGACGTTTTCAACCGAGGTCTTGGTCTCAGAAATGAAAGGTCACAGAATTGAAAATGAACAATTTTTTCTGAGCCCCTTCAATTCTGAGTCCAATTGATTTCTTCATTGCTTTCTGTTTTCTTTCATGCGTTTTGTTGGGATAATTATTTCTATTTTTGAATTTCAAATAATAGCTCCATGTTAGCTATTGGAATTTTATCAACGCTCAAGCGCTGGCAGGTGCCAAATGGAATCTATTGACTTTTCTTAAAAAATGCAAGCACTTTCTCATTTGGTCGAATTTTTCGACCATTTGGGCGAAGCCGTTTCGTTTTTTGCTGCTATTTGGTGCAATATTATAATGGCTCAGCTTCATTGAAATTAAAGAGTTAATTTGACCATAAAAATTTGTGGCACGCATCTTGTATGAATCAGAGCAAAACAAATTGTGATAGAAGTAACCAATTAATGAATTCAGGAGGTTCATCATGAAACACCTAATCAAATTATCCGTGGTAGCGATTGCGGTCGCTGTTCTGGCTTTTTTCACGCTGAGTCATGAGAGCTATGCTCAAAATAAATCGCCAAAGGGCAACAAAGTCGCTGGCTTTGTCGATGCCAATGGCGAGGGCTACAACGACAATGCGCCTGACGCTGATGGTGATGGCATTCCCAATGGACTCGATCCAGATTACAAGCCACTGAATCCGGACCGCGGTAAGCGATTTGGCTTTATCGACGAAAACGGGGATGGAATCAATGATCGGTTCATGGATGAAGATGGCGATGGGATTCGCAATTGCCAGGATTCGGACTGGGTTCGTCCGCAGGATGGCACTGGCAATAAATTTAAGCACAAAGTCGGCAATCGGGCTGGACACAAAGGCCCGAATTTTAAAGGCGTCGGGCCGAATGCCAACACTGGTAGTGGTCCAGGCGACGGCACTGGTCCAAAAGGGCCGGCATTGCAAAACAAGGCCGGCAAGTAATCCGTAGGATGCCTTGCGCAATCAATAGATAAAACAGTGGCAGGGATGGCATAACAGCAGCTAACCCTGCCACTTTTTTGTGCAGAATTTATCCCGTGGATCGATTGGAAACGATGCTGCGGCTGAAAGCGGAGGGGATACGGCAAATTTGTCCCGTTGCTCACCGCCAATGACCCCCGCTCGTCGGTTTGCTTTTTATTTGGAGTGGCGAATGGCAAATATATCATTTGCTGACAGTCAGATCGCCACTTCCAATTGTATCCACCAGTTGTAAGATCGTCCTACCAGTAGCTTTCGAATGCGTCTACTACTTGGCGGCTAACGTACCAGCAATAGCTTCTGCCTGAGGAGCTGTCCATTGGCGCTCAATAATCCGAAATAAGTTCCACTGCTCACTGCTTTTCCATCTTCATCGCTGCCGTCCCAGGTAATTGAATAATTCCCAGGCTCAAGCGTCTCATCCAGCAAGCTGCGAACCCGCTGGCCGGCCAGGTTATAAATCGCCAGCACCACATGATTATCTGGCATTTCAGGAATAGAAATGCGAAAGCCAGTGGCTTGATTAAAAGGATTGGGATAATTGGGCGAGAGTTCCAGTTGCTTCGGGAGAGCCGATTGACCTGCCGAGTGAGCCGCTGGCAGGATGGAAACAGGCTGATCGTTCAACCAGGCATAACGGACCGTCAGCCAATCACCTCCAATCGGAGCATTGGCACTGGTGGGTTGAAAGCTCAAGCGGAGCAATTCTCCGCTGCCAGAAATGGCTTTCGTCCCGGCCATGGCGATTTTTGCGCGGCCATTTTGTTGGTGATAGCTGACCATAAATCCCTGAGCCAGCTCTCCAGCCGCCGCACGAATGAGCTTGAAATTGGCGGCATCAAAGCTAAGCTCTATCTCGGCGCTGCAGATCGGCAGCAACGTCTTCAATTGGAGAGGGATCTCCATAGTGCCCGAACGATCACTTTTAAGGTTGTCCATAACCAGCGCAATATTCGCATCGAACTTTTCGATCGCCAGAGGCCCGAGGGTCGGGTAGCTCCAATTTTGAGAGACATCGCCGTAAACGATTCCAATGAAATCTTGATTGAACTGATCGCTTTGCAACGGCTGATACAGCAACGAATTGGGGTGAAAGGCCCAGTTGGTGTCGTTCACAGAGAAACTGGCTGGGACAAATTCCCAGCAATCCAGGCTATCGGCCATGGTTGGAAATTTGCTTTCCAATTGAACGGCATAGCGCATGATGAGCGAGGCATCGTAGGCGCTGATGGTCGAATCGCCGCTGACGTCGGCTGCAATGCACTGGTAGGGGGTCAAGTTGCTGATGCCGACCAGGTGTTGCAAAATAAGGGCGGCGTCGAACGGCGTTATGGCGCGCCCTTGGTCGCCGTATTTCTGGGGGGTCAGGGTGTAATTGCCATAATGCAACCCATAACAATTGAAATTCGCATTGGTATCGGTGAGATAGGTTGCGCTTTGCTGGCCGGCCAACACTAACTTCGTATTTAATATCGGCAAGCCAGTGCCCTGATATTTTACTGTTCCAGCGAGCTGAAAGCCTTTTACCCGGAAGCGGCCGTCGTGATTGATACTGCTGGGATTGCCCTCATTCAACATCACCTCGCCGAACTTCAAATTGCAGGTATCATTTTCCTGGGCGCGCGGATTGACTCGGAATTTCAGAAAGACGAGTGTACCATCATCCGCTAATGGCAGGCTGCCGGCCAGCGCAAAGTAGATCCGATTGGCCGAACGATTCAGGGCGGCCATTTGCCAGTTTTCCGTAATCGTTCCTATGCTGTTTAAATCGATGAATTCGAGGCAACTGCTGTCAAATTGAACTTCGATCAGCGCGGAAATAATGTCGTAATCCGAGACCCCAATGATGAGAATAGGCAAATTAATCGTTCGGTTGGGCGCGGCAAAGGTGTCGGGCAAGGCCAATTCGATAGTAGTTTCTGCCCCGAACAGTGGCTGCCCGAGGATCAAGCAGGAGAATAACAGAACCGATAGGCTCTGTGCGGAGAAATGCCGTAATTGCTTCATAGAATCCTCCTCTGACAAAATGACTTCATAATTGAGTTTTTTATTCGCTCAATGGTGCCCCATCGCAATAAGGGGGGCTGGAATCAAATCTTAAGATTAAGGGACCTCCGAATTGAAATCTCGCCAGTTGCACAATGACTTCGACGAACCTGAACCCAATAGCGTCATGCCTTTTATCATGCGGGCGAAAACGGTTGGTTTCTGAGTCATTCCAAGCGAAGCATAGCGAAGAGATAATGCCGAAAACATTATGCCTTGGCCAGATTCCTCGTTTAGCTCACAATAGCCCTCGGAGCCAGCAAATTCTCATTTTCATATAGCCTGTCCGAGGAAAAGGGCACGTTCGTTTGAACACTCCTATTGTTTCACGATGAAGCGAGTTGGTTATTTCATAAATCCTCGTTGGGTTTAAAAACATTCGAATTGAAAATCAAAGTCTTAACCAACTCAGTCGCGTTTACTTTATCAGTTATCGCGCAACGGATATTGGAACAGCACAGCCGTTCAGCTGAACATGTGGCTTCATTTTAATCTAAAAAAATTCATTACAAAGTCAATATATTTCATTGACAATTTAAAAAAAAATTATTACAATATTGGCCGAGATCCAAGGTTTTATGCCGTGGAAATTTCATGAATGGGAGGTGCTATGTCTCAGAGATCACAAATCCCCTGGCTATTATTGAGCTTGTTATTGATAATTTCCTCCTGTTTCGGTCAGAGCAAAAAACCGATGGCGAATCAATTTTCGGTTCATATTTTTTCATCTGCGAATTTCATGGGGTATCTGGAGCCGTGCGGCTGAGGTTCCAGCCGCAGTGGCGGTGTGGCTCGGCGAGCGACGTATCTGAAGCAGCATCATGCGGGGAGCGAACATCGATTGGTGGTGGACAACGGCGATTTTATCAGTGGCAGAGGCAAGAAGGAGCAACTTGCGGCCGAGTATTTGCTGAAGGCGTTCGCCAAAATGGAATATGATGCCATCAATCTGGGAGAGCGCGATTTTCTGCTGGGCTTGCAATTCCTAAAGGACATGGAAAAGAAATATAAATTGTCTTTTGTTTCCGCCAATATTTTTTATTCCGATGGCGTCACACCGGTATTTCAGCCTTATATCATCAAAGAGCTGAAGGGATTCGATTTTGGCGATAGCTATATTCCAGCGGTGAAAGTCGGCATTTTCGGTGTGATGATGGAACGGCAGCAATTGTCTTATCATGAGGCCGATCCGAGGCTGGTGGTTGGCGATCCGATTGCCGCTGCCCAGAATGCGATTTCGAAATTGAAAGATCGGTGCGATCTGATTGTAGGGTTAATTCATCTATCGTATGGGCAGCTGACCGCTTTTGCTGAGGCCGTTCCGGAGATCGACGTGATCATTGCTGGGCATGATGCAGTGATGCGAATTGACCCTCAGAAGATCAATCAGTCTCTGGTGATCATGGGCGGCAATCGCGGCCAATATATTGGCGATCTGCGTTTGGTGCTGAATCAGCAGAAAAAAATCATCGATTATGAGGGCAAAGTCGTGGCATTGGATGCCAAAATAAAAGATGATCCAGCCATGCTGAAGCTCATTCAAGAGTACAGTGAGCAAGAAGCGAAATTAAGCTTTGAAATCAATCGCGAGCAATACCAGAAAATTGAAATGTATATGGGTGCTGCCAAATGCAAGGAGTGCCATCAGGAACAATATGAGCAATGGTCCAAGACGCCCCATGCCAGCGCGTTCAATCGCCTGGTGCAAGCTGGAAAGAAAGACGACATCAATTGTGCCAGATGCCATACTACAGGATTTGGCCTGTATAATGGGTTCTATGGGTTGGACGAGTCCCCAGACATGATCCACGTTCAATGTGAAGCCTGCCACGGCATCGGTAAGCTGCATGTTCAAAGCATTGAAAAGATCAAATCCCAGCAGCTCAAAGCGGCCATTCTGGCGCCGATTACAGAAGAAACCTGCGTTGGCTGCCACGATAAAACCCAAGATCCGACGTTCGATTATCAGAAGGATCTGAAACTGGTGAAGCATTGAGACAAAGCGTTTGTGCTGCTTTCAAGGGTATATGACTTTCGAAAGGAGGGCAAATGCGGTTGGAAGGCCGTGGGGGCCAATTTTTTTGAATGGATGAAATCGATCAGTTAGGGGCTCTTGATCTGGTCGCAATGAAAAAATTCATTCTTGCAATTCAAGATCCGAGAATTCTTCATCCTAAATTCAGCGGCGGCAAAGGCTCCAATTTAGCTCGGTTGGTCACATACGGGTTCCAGGTGCCGCCGTTTTTTATCCTCAGCACCTCGCTATATCAGAGTGTGCTGAAAGCAAATCGGATCGATCGGCTTGTTCGGGAATTGTCCGCGGACAACTGGCAGCAACTTTATCCGGCCATCCGCTCCCGTATTTTATCCGCAGCCATTCCAGAAAAATTCATCCAAGCCATTCGACCGAAATTTCAGGAGTTGCTTTTCAACGCGCCTGGGAATGGCGTGGCGGTCCGCTCTTCCGCCCCTATCGAGGACCTGGCGGATTATTCTTATGCTGGCCAATTGGAGACATATCTCCATATCCAAAACGAAAACCAGTTGCTGGAGGCCATCAGAAAATGCTGGGCATCGCTTTGGAGCGAGCGGGTTCATGCTTATGCTGCTAAAAGCCAGCGACGATTAGCGGCCCAAACTTTGGCCGTAATCGTGCAGCAAATGATTCCCGCCGAATATGCCGGCATCTGCTTCACCATCGATCCGGCTGATGTGGCTGGAGACTGGATGCTGATCGAAGCAACGCCGGGAGTCGGGGCCGAGCTGGCCAGCGGGAAGGTCAATCCCCTGCGCTATCGGGTTCATCGGGCCAGCTTTGCTCTGGAATCCGAACACCAGGCCTTTGATCTCGAGCGGTTGCTGGAGTTGGCGCGTACAGCGCTGGCGATCGAGCGTTCCTTCGGCGCGCCTCAGGATATTGAATGGGCTAGTTTTCAGCAGCGGATCTACATCCTGCAATCGCGACCGATCACCGCGATGTCGGATCATCAGTCACAGCCGACCAAAGTGCTGTGGAGCAACTATTTTTTCGGCGAACGATTTCCCCAACCGGTTTCACCCCTGGGCTGGTCCATTTTGCAACCGCTCATCGAAGCCAACGCCTTTCGTGAGCCATTGCAGTTTCTTGGGTTCCACAAGCTGGCTCGGTCCCGCATCACCCGATGCTTTTTCGGTCGACCCTACACCCGATTGGAAGTGTTTCGAGCGTTGCACTCGCTTTTTCGCACTGCTTGGGTTTCAGCAGACAAACGAAAGCTATTTTATATGCAACCGGTCTCGCTCGCCGAAATTCTGCGCCGAATTATGAAGCGCATGGGGCCAATCCTGAACGCCCTGGTGGCGACAACCGATTGGATTCCTCCGATTCACCTCCGCAACTGGAGGCGGTTTCTTCCCCGCTATTGTGCCCGAATCGCTCGGCTGAACGCCACAGATCTCCGCAAGCGGCCCGATGATGAGCTCTGGAATCTGCTTGTCGCGGCGGAACTTCTTTCGGACAGTTTGCTCAAGCTGCACCGCTGGAGCATTACCTTTGCCGAATTAATCTATCATTTTTTGATTTATCTGATTCAGCGCTGGTTGCCAGAATGGGATGCCGAACCAGCCGTCGCGACGCTGCACCGCGGCTTGCCAGGGAATAAAACCGTGGAAATGAACATTGCGCTCTGGCAATTGAGCCGACAGGTGGGGCAAAGTCCTTTCGCTGCTCGCGATGGAAAATGGGATCGAATTTTGGCCGCCTCTCCGGAATGGCGTTCGTTTTTTCATCAATTTGGGCATCGCTCCATCAGCTTGGATATTGGCGTAGCCACCTTGGCTGAGGATCTTGACTATATCTTCCGAATGATCCAAAACTTTCGATGCCTGCCTGAGGAAGAATCCCCGGTTATTCGGCAGCGCCATTTTGAGCGACAGCGCCTGGATCTGCGCGAAATGCTATTGCGAAACCTATCCGCTCAGCGATTCGGTTTTTTGAAAAAGATGGTCATCGAAATCTTACTGGGATGGTCCGAGCAATTTTTCCTGCTGCGAGAGAACCAGCGGCATTATTGGCATCATGCCCTGGCGGTGAAACGAAAGGTCGTGCTGGAATTGGGGCGGCGTTTCGTTCAACGTGGCTGGATGGATGCGCCGAACCAGATTTTCTTCATGAGCCGTCAGGAATTAAACCGGGCGGTGGTCGACCGTTCACCGATATCTCTTTCAGCACTCGCCAGCCGAGCCCGGCAGCATCAAGAATGGGGATCTGCGCGGCCGGCGGCGATTATCGATGAGTCATCCGCTGCGATCGCCCCAATGGGCGGTCATCCCAAAAAGATGATCGGCATCGGTGCCAGCCCGGGGGTCGCCACCGGCATAGCGAGAATTTTCACTTCGCTGCAAGCAGCAATATCCATCGCACCGGGCGAAATACTGGTAGTGCCGACCACCGATCCCGGCTGGACGCCGCTATTTGGAACCATTCGGGGATTAGTGATGGAAGTGGGCGGCGTGCTGTCGCATGGCGCAATTATCGCCCGCGAATTCGGCATTCCCGCCGTCACCAGCGTTTCTGAGGCGACAGTTGCCATTCCCGATGGCGCTAAAATTACGATCGATGGCAATCATGGAGTGGTGTGGATTCATGACAATTGAGGCGCTCACCACATTTTTAGATCGCATTCACTTGTGGGAATTGCGGATCTGGGATTTCGGATTCCGCAGCTTGGGCCGCGAATATGGTTGGCTGTTTCTGTTCAAAATCATCTTCAAATATCCGCGAAAAAGCTGGCGAGGGCTCCAGGCTTATCGCAAGTTCTGCCAATACATCGGCACAATTTCTCCCAACCAGATTTACACCAATTGTCCAGAATCGACGCTCATCAACGCGGCTCGTGCGGATCGCCCGGCTCTGTTGGTGGCTATGGGATATTGCCAGCGGCCGTTGCGCACCGAAAACCAAGCTATGGCCTGTCCGTCACCGCGGTTCAGCCACCAGTGCTTCTTCGTCGAAAATTTTCACCGATCGACGCAGCACCCACCGGCCTGTTCGAGCTGCGAGATCAGGCCCATTGCCGAGGCAGCTATCCACGCGGGTGCCACGTTCTACATCATGACCTCGGCTCGGGATATTGCCCGGGATATTTTTATCCCAACCCTGGCCAGCCAGAAATTCCGCTACGCCATTCTTTTCCTCTGCCCGTATTCGGTGCTGCCAATGGCATTGCCGCTGTTCATTTGTGGCATCCAATTTCTGATCATTCCTTATGCCACGGGCGATTGCCGCAGTTACCATGATTTCCTTCAGGCCGATGTAGGGATCAAACCGAAACGGACGTTTCCAGCGAAGCACAATTTTCAGACAGCATTGAAAATTTTAAATACCATTCACTCTGGTCCAAAATAGAATTTCCCTTTTTGCGACAAGAAGCGAATAAGATTAAATCGTTAGTGGATTCGGTCGGTTACGAAGGTTAATCAGATTTGCTGAATTGGGCTTGTATGTCAGGCTGATGAAAAACTTAGTAACCTATAAAAATCCGTGATAGCAGAAAGCTTTTGACCTTATCGAAAAACACTCTTGTTCAAGAAAGCATTTCTCCTTAGGCATTTGGGACAGCAATATATAATCCACCAAATCACGGAGAGATAGAAATAGAATCTCATTTTGAAGAACGAATAAATTTGCTTTCAACGGCATATTTTACAAGGAGCAAATTTACAAATCTAAATTATTTTGGACAGCAATGAATGCAATTAATCGCAATCATGCAGAGACTGGATGCGGATATTTCGCTTGACTTGAACTCAATTTTTGTTTATTTTAAGCCATTTGAAAATATGATGGAACCCTATAAAAGGCAGAATCCCATACAAAACGACGGATCACTGCTCACCGACCGATCACTGACTACTGATCCCTGTTCACTGATCAAGGAGAAAACAACATGCCCAACTCCCAATTGGACATCAAAACCCTGGAAAGCTGGCTCTGGGAAGCCGCCTGCAAAATCCGCGGGGAAGTGGATGCCCCCAAATACAAAGATTTTATCCTGCCGTTGATCTTCATCAAGCGGCTCTCGGATGTGTATGACGATGAGTTTGAGCTGCTGGCCAGAGAACTGGGCGGTCAAAAGCTGGCCCGGGACGCCGTGCTGGCCGATCACGCCCTGGTCCGATTCTACATCCCCGATCCCGCCAGATGGATAAATATCGCCAAACAAACCATTGATGTGGGGCAATATCTCACCGATGCGGTTCGCACCATCGCCAGAGAAAATCCGAAGCTCCAGGGCGTCATCGATATTGTGGATTTCAATGCCACTGCCGCCGGGCAGCGGGTGATCAGCGATGAGAAATTGAAACTGCTCATCGACGTGTTGGGTCGCTATCGCCTGGGCTTGAAGGATGTGGAGCCAGACATTTTGGGTCGGGCGTACGAATATCTGCTGCGCAAATTTGCCGAGGGTTCGGGCCAGAGCGCGGGCGAATTCTATACCCCGAGAGAAGTGGCCATTTTGATGGCCCATCTGCTCGATCCCGAACCGGGCCAGCAGGTCTACGATCCCTGCTGTGGCTCGGGCGGCTTGTTGATCAAATGTTTTTTGAGGTTCAAGGAAAAATTTCCAGGGCAAAATCCTGCGCCGCTGCATTTTTTCGGCCAGGAAATTTTGGCCTCCACCTTTGCCATGGCCCGCATGAACGCCTTTATCCACGATATGGAAGCCGAGATCACCCTGGGCGATACCATGAATCGTCCCGCCTTCACCACCGCGGCTGGCTCGCTGCGCCAGTTCGATCGGGTCACGGCCAATCCCATGTGGAACCAGGACTTCAGCCAGGAAGTGTTCGAGAACGACACGTACCATCGGTTCGGCTTTGGCTACCCTCCCTCCAGCAGTGCGGACTGGGGCTGGATTCAGCACATGCACGCCTCGCTGAACGAGCGGGGCAAAATGGCCGTGGTGCTGGATACGGGTGCGGTCTCCCGTGGCAGCGGCAATGTGGGCAAAAATCGGGAGCGGGATATCCGCAAGGAATTTGTAGATCGCGATCTGGTGGAAGCCGTGTTGCTGTTGCCCGAGAATCTGTTCTATAATACGTCCGCACCCGGGATCATTCTGGTGATCAATAAAAAGAAGCGCCAGCCCGACCAGATTTTGTTGATCAATGCCGCCAAGGAGTTCAAAAAAGGCAGGCCCAAGAATTATCTGCCCGAGGAAAGCATCGTCCGCATTGCGGATCTCTATTTGAACTGGCAGGAGCAGGAGGGGATCAGCAAGATCATCACCCGAGCCGAGGCGGTGAAAAACGATTACAATTTGAGCCCTTCCCGCTACGTGACCCAGGACGGCGAGGACGATACGCTGCCGCTGGAGGACGCCGTGGTGCTGTTGCAGGAGGCCGAGGAAGAGCGGAAGGCTGCGGATGAAAAATTGGCGGAGATTTTAAAAGCTCTGGGCTTGAGCGTTTCAAAGGTTGAAAACCGTTGAGAGCATGGGATAAAATTTTTTTCCCACAGAAATGGAATGCCACAGAAGCGTTATTGACCCTTTCAAAGGTTGAGAACCTTTGAAAGGGTGGGCTGATGATCATTCAATCCCTGATGGGAGTTGGATTGATCCTCCTGCGACAGCACGATGGGTTAGATTGCGTCCCGTAGGGACGAGATGTTTATAGCCGAAGAAAGAATGAAAAGGCAATGTCGTGCCGTAGGTACGAAACCCATTTTTTATCGCCTGATGGATGGAGTAGCCGATGAACAACGAGAACAACCGAAATGCTTTTAAAATGACGGAAATTGGGTGGCTGCCTGAAGAGTGGGAGGTTGTGAAATTGGGAGATGTATCTGACTTAATTATGGGACAATCACCCCCAGGAGATACTTATAACACTGCGGGGCAGGGTATGCCATTTTTACAAGGCAAAGCTGAGTTCACCGAGATTTCTCCGCGACACATTAAATATACCACTAAGCCTCTTAAAATAGCTGCAATGAAAAGCATCTTGATTTCGGTGAGAGCTCCTGTTGGCGACGTTAACATATCAGATAGGGATTATTGTATTGGCAGGGGATTAGCATCAATTTCTTTAAAAGAAGGATCGAATAATTTTTTATTTTATATTTTGAAATTTTATAAAAAATCTCTTGAGAACGAGGGTTATGGATCTACATTTAAAGCTATTAATCGGACTAAACTAGAAAATTTCAAAATCCCCCTTCCCTCTCTTTCCGAGCAGAAAAAAATTGCAGCGGTGCTGTCGGCGGTGCAGGAGGCGAGGGAGAAGACCGAAGCCGTGATTGCTGCCGCTAAGGAGCTGAAAAAATCGCTGATGAAATACCTGTTCACCTACGGCCCCGTTCCCGTGACCGAAGCGGACCAAGTGCGGCTGAAGGAGACTGAGATTGGGGTGATGCCTGAGGAGTGGGGGGTTGCTCCGATTCATAAGATTGGAAGAATAATTACAGGGACTACTCCACGGACAAATTTGCGCGAATATTATGATGGCCCATATATGTTTATTGCGCCTGGGGATATTGGTAACAAAGTCTATGTTGAAAATACAGAAAAATATTTAACAGAAAAAGGATTGCGCGTTTCAAGACCGCTTCCAAAAAATTCTGTTTTAGTTGTTTGTATTGGTGCAACAATTGGAAAAGTAGCGCTCACGAAAATTGATAATTGCACAACAAATCAGCAAATTAATTCAATAATTGTAAGCGAGAGAAATGATCCAAAATTCATATATTATTCATTGAGCTTAAGAGCACCCTTCTTGCCTTTGTTGGCAGGAAGAGCAGCAGTGCCAATTGTAAACAAAAGTAATTTTGCCCAATTTAAGATTTCATTGCCTAATTATTGCATTCAGAAAAAAATATCTGAAATTTTATTCTTTCTGGATCAAAAAATAGAATCCGAGCAATCCAAAAAACAAGCCCTGGATCAGTTGTTCAAATCGCTGTTGCATAATTTGATGACGGGCAAGATCAGGGTGAATCATCTCGAATTATGAATTATGAATTATGAATTGTGAATTATGAATTTTGAGTGGTTGAAATTTGGGACCGCTAATTTCACGAATTTTTTTTTCATTTCGCTAATCGGGAGTTTTTGAAGGGGTGGCTTGATTTTAAAAGGCTGACGCCTCTTAAAAGGCTTACGCCTTAACTCCTGGTTAAAAGGCTGACGCCTTAACTCCTGGCTAAAAGGCTGACGCCTTAAATCCTTGCTAAAAGGCTGACGCCTTAAATCCAAAGTCAAAAAGAGGGACTCATGAACGAGCCATTGGGCACAGAGCGGAAATCGGTGCAGAATCCCATCATAAAATACGCCACAGAGGTGGGCTGGACCTACGTCACCGAGGAGGAAGCGCTGCAGATGCGGGGCGGCGAAAACCGTTTGTTGTTCAGCCAGCTATTCATGGCCCAGATGCAGCGGCTAAATCCCGATTTTATGACCGACAAGATGGCGGAGGATTTAATCCGAAGGCTGGAGCGCATCCCCGCCAGAATCGAGGGCAACCAGATGGTGTGGGAATATCTCAAGGGGCTGAAAACCGCGTTCGTGCCATCGGAAAAGCGGGAGCGCAATGTCCGCCTGCTAGACTCCGAAACCATCGGCAATAACGTTTTTCAGGTGACCGATGAATTCACCTTCAGCAACCGTAGCCATACAGTTCGGCTGGATGTGGTATTTCTGATCAACGGCTGCCCCCTGCTGTTGGTGGAGACGAAGGCGGCGCACAAGCTGGAGGGCCTGAACGAGGCTTTCAAACAGGTGCAGCGCTACCATCGCCAGTGCCCCGAGCTACTGGCCATGTTGCAAATCTATTCGCTGACGCATCTCATCAAATATTATTATAGCGCTACCTGGAACCTGTCCAGCAAATTTCTGCTGAACTGGAAGGATGAATGCTGCGGCAATTTCGAGGAGCTGGTGAAGGCTTTTTTCGAGCCAGGGCGGGTGATCAAAATGATCCAGGAGTTCATCCTGTTCACCCGCAGCGATGATGAGCTGCGCAAGGTGGTGCTGCGGCCGCATCAGATGCAGGCGGTGGCGAAAATTGTGCAGCGAGCGGCCGATCCCAGCAAGCAGCGGGGCCTGATCTGGCACACCCAGGGCTCGGGCAAAACCTACACCATGATCGTGGCCGCGCAGCAGATCATGGCCAACCCGACCTTCGAAAATCCCACAGTGATTCTCTTGGTGGATCGCAACGAGCTGGAGAGCCAGTTGTTCGGCCACATCAGCGCGGTGGGCATCCAACACGCCGAGGTGGCGTTGCGCAAAAGTCATCTGCGCCAGTTGTTGCGGAGCGATCGTCGGGGATTGATCGTCAGCATGATCCACAAGTTCGATGGGATGCCTGCCAATATCAATTTGCGCAACAATATTTTCGTGCTCATCGATGAGGCGCATCGGACGACCACGGGTGTGCTGGGCAATTATCTGATGGGTGCGCTGCCCAACGCCAGCTTCATCGGGTTTACAGGCACGCCCATCGACCAAACGGCCTATGGCCAGGGCACGTTCGTCAAGTTCGGCAAGGACGATCCGCCGCATGGGTATCTGGATAAATACAGCATCGCCAAGTCCATCGAGGATGGGACCACGGTGCCGCTGCACTATGCGCTGGCGCCCAACGAATTGCAGGTGGATCGGGAGACGCTGGAAAAAGAGTTTTTCGCGCTCACCGAAGCCGAGGGCATGAGCGACATCGAGCAGCTCAATCAAATTTTGGAGCGGGCGGTGACACTGCGCAATATGCTCAAAAGCCCGGATCGGATGCGCCGGGTGGCGAAATTTGTGGCGGAGCATTTTCGGGAGCACATCGAGCTGCTGGGCTACAAGGCGTTTCTGGTGGCCGTGGATCGAGAGGCCTGTGCGCGATACAAAGCGCTGCTGGATGAACATCTGCCAGCGGATTATTCCGAGGTGGTGTATAGTGCGGGGTTCAACGATGGGCCAGAGCTGGCGCAATTTCATCTTTCCGAGGAGGCGGAGAAGCGGGTGCGGAAGAAATTCCGTGATCCGAATGCCCCGCCCAAAATTTTGATCGTAACCGAAAAGCTACTGACGGGCTTCGATGCGCCCGTGCTGTTTTGCATGTACCTGGACAAGCCGATGCGCGACCATGTGTTGTTGCAGGCCATTGCGCGGGTCAATCGTCCTTACGAGGCGGATGGCAAAGCCAAACCATGCGGCCTGGTGCTGGATTTTGTGGGCATCTTCGCGAATCTGGAGCAGGCGCTGGCGTTCGATTCGCAGGACATCGAGGGCGTGGTGCGGGATATCGAATTATTGAAAGATGATTTCGCCAGCAAAATGGAATCGGCGCGGGAAAATTATCTTTCGATCTTGCGGGGCTATTACGGCGATAAAGCAGTGGAGGCGGTGCTGTTGCATTTTCAGGAGGAGCAGAAGCGGCAGGCGTTCTATCAATTTTTCAAGGGGCTATCGGAGAGCTACGACATTCTCTCGCCCGATGCCTTTCTGCGGCCGTACATCACCGATATGGAAACGCTGGCGCGGATGTATCGCATGTTGCAGGAGGCGTATGAGCCAGGGATCGATGTGGATCGAGATTTCTCGCAAAAGGTCGCCCGACTGGTGCAGGAGCAGGCCGCGGGCAGCCGCATTCGGGACACCATCGAGGTGTACCAAATCAACGAACAAACGCTGGAGCTGATTGAGCAGAGCCAGGTTTCCGAGACGGAACGGGTATTCAATTTGTTGAAGAGCATCGAGAAAGAGGTCCGGGAGCATGGCAAAATTCAGCCCTATCTCAAATCCATCGGCGAGAAGGCAGCGATGATCATCGAACTGTTCAAGAGCGGGCAGAAGAAAACGCTGGAGGCATTAGAGGAGCTGAAAAAATTGGTTGCGGAAATCAATGACGCCAGGGCGGAGCAGCAGATAAAGAATCTGCCGATGGAGATTTTCACCATTTACTGGGTGCTGCGCAACGAGGGGATCAGCGAACCCGAGGATCGAGCCAATCAAATGACGGAGACGTTCCAGCAATATCCGCATTTCCGCACCAGTTCGGCTCAGGAGCGGGCGGTGAAAAGCAAGTTGTTTGCGATGCTGTTGAAAAGCGGGCTAAAAGACATGGAGCGGGTGAAAACGATCAGCGAGACCATTATGCGGGTGCTGAAGGCGGATGCGGTGTAAGATTTTTCTGGATGGCACACGGATGAGGCGGGTTGATACGGAATTTTTATGAGTCGCGGCCATGAACCGCTAATTCCGCCAATTATTCCAATGACGCTAATTTGAATTTCGACAGGATCAATTTGGCTGAATCCGCGAATAAGGCCAATGGAAAATCTGGGCGTGTCGGCGCTATTGGTGTCATCTGTGGGGCATTATCAATTTCATTGAAGTATAAGAGAAGAAGCAAAATATGATCGCAGCCAATGCTTTCAAACAGGAAGTGTCCAACTGGGCGCAGCAGGTTGGTGTTGCCATCAAAGAGATCCATGTGCGCCAGATGAAACGCAAATGGGGCAGTTGTTCGTCGAAAGGGCGATTGACGTTCAACCGCGAAATTTTGAATCTCACTTATGATGAGCGGCTGGAAAAGGTGCTGCATGAGCTATTGCATGTGAAGTATCCCAACCATGGGGCGATGTTTCGTCGGATGTTCGAGCTGTATTGGATGAAATTTAAAAAGAACGATTGAGCAGTCGCGTGGAGCGACCGTTTGGTGGGGGGCGTAATTCCCAGTCAAAAGCCAATCTGGAAAATGAATATGAATGACCATTACCATTTCATAGTTCCTATTTCTCTGGCTCAAGTCATTACCAGCGCGCCCGATCTAATTTCCAAAAGTATGCCTCCGGATGCCCATTTAAATCCTCCAAAATTTGGCACGGATGCCAAAGGGGCGATGGGTGCGTTTCTGGGGTGATCATAAAATTTTTCACAACTTTGAAGTTATGGTAAAAGCGGCACACTGCCAGAATCAGGCGGATTCTGAGGTCAGGATTTCTAATAAGGTTAAATCGTAAGTGGATTCAGTTGGAGACTAAGGTTAATCGGGTTTTCAGAATTGATCTCGTATGTTCGGCTGATTAAAACTGGAGCAACATCTAAAAATCCGTGATGGTAGGACCTTATGACCTTAGTCGAAAACACTCTTGTCAAAAACAACGTTTCTCATGGAGCATTTGGGACGGCAAAATATAATCCGCTATCTGGTAAACCGGTTGAGACGGACGCTCATTTTGAAAGAAGAATAAATTTGCCTTCAACGGGCGATTTTACAAGGAGCAAGTTTACAAATTTAAATTATTTTGGGCAGCAGTGCGAATTTTCAATTTATCAGAAAGAAGACCATCATGCAAACAATATTTCATGAATTGCCAGAAAATACGAAGCAATTTCTCACTCAGCATCCGGATGTGGTGGAGATCCTGGTCGCATCTATGGAACGAAGGCCGGCGCTCAAAGCGATCATGGGCGACCTGATCAGAAGTTTCCTTCGAATTGTGGATTGTTTTGAGCGCGGTGGGAAACTATTCGTTTGCGGGAACGGGGGGAGCTTTGCAGATAGCCTGCATATCTCGGCGGAAATGATGAAGTCGTTTCAGCGCCGGCGCGGCCTAAAGCCAGCGGATCGGGACAAATTTCTTGGCTTGCCGGATGGAGACATATTGGCGGATGCCCTGGAATATGGCTTTCCGGTGATCGTTTTGGGGTTGAACCATTCCCTGAGGTCGGCAGTGGAGAACGACATCCCGGTGCCTGGGATCGGTTTTGCGCAGGAGCTGTTCGCGCTGGGCAGAGCGGATGATGTGTTGCTGGGCATCAGCACCAGCGGCAATGCCCAAAATGTGTGTTATGCGGTGACCACGGCGCGGGCGATTGGGATGAAGACCATTGGTTTGACCGGCCAGCATGGGGGCGAATTGGGTAAAATGGTTGACATCGCCATTCACGTGCCAGCCAGCAGCACCCATCACATCCAAGAGATGCATGTGCAGGTGTATCATGCGCTATGCGCGGTGGTTGAGGCATATTTTTTTAAGGATCGAAAGTGAAAGGATGATCGGATTGCGATCTTGGGCGATGGAAAAGGCTTTTTATGATCACAGCAAAAATTAAAACCAGAGCCGAGTTAGTGCCGATCTGCGAGGAGATGCGGAACGATGGATTGATTATCGGATTTACCTCTGGCGCATTTGATTTGCTTCACGCTGGCCATGTGGATTTTCTGGAGCAAGCCAGGTCTCAATGCGACCGATTGATCGTGGCGGTGAACTCGGATGCCTCGATCCGTAGGTATAAAGGTTCGGATCGGCCGATCGTATCGGAGCGGCAGCGACTCAAGACCGTCGCGGCTTTGGAATCGGTGGATTATGTATTTTTGTTTGATGAACGGCGCAACGCCCGCAATATCGAGCTCCTCAAGCCCCATATTTATTTCAAGGCCGGCGATTATGCGGAATCGCAATTGTCCTCGGGGCCATTGGTGGAACAATTCGGTGGCGAAGTGCGATTAATTCCCATTGTTGAACCGATTTCGACAACGGAGATTATTGAACGGATTCGCTCCCTGGGAGCGGGCGATCAATTTGTCGAAGAACAGGATCGGACGGTGCATGTGCGCCGAAGGCCGGCCAAAATGCGCCCGGCTGTGTTCCTGGATCGGGACGGAACGATCAACCGGGAAATCGGCTATCTCAGCGATCCCGAGCAATTCGAACTGCTGCCCAATGCGTTGGCTGGATTGAAGAAAATGCAAGATCTGGACTATCGGCTGGTGATCGTGACCAATCAGGCTGGGATCGGGCTAGGATATTTCACCAAAGAAGATTTCTATCGAGTGAACAAGAAAATGCTGGCCGAGCTCTCGCAGGCGGGTGTTTTGATTGATAAGATTTATTTTTGCCCGCATAGCAAAGCCGAGAATTGCACCTGCCGCAAACCAGAGATCGGCTTGATCCAGCGCGCTCAAGAGGAATTGAACCTCGATCTAGCCCACAGCTTTTTCATCGGCGATAGCGAGATCGACATCCTCACTGGCGCGCGGGCTGGCTTAACAACGATATGGATCGAAAATGAGCGCGCGATCAATTTTCATGAGCAAACCCCCAGGCCAGATTTTGTCGCCAAAGATTTGTTGGAAGCGGCGGAAATCATCCTGAACCTGGAGCGGGAGTGATGGATGGGGTCGATGGCGAGATAGGGTAATCGGCAAAATTTAGAGAGAACATTGGTGGTAAACAAACGAATGGATTGGCGAGATAGCGGGATATGATGGACAAATTGGTGACGTTGGAGCAACTGAAAGGGCTCGTTGGTCGATTTCGCTCCGAGGGAAAACGGATCGCTTGGACCAATGGCTGTTTCGATATCATTCATGCTGGCCACGTGGATTATCTGGAGCGATCGAAAGCATACGGCGACTTTTTGGTGGTGGGGCTGAACAGCGATGCATCGGTGAAGCAACTAAAGGGTGAGTTTCGTCCGATTTTTTCCGAACAGGATCGCGCCAAAGTGCTATGCGCTCTCAGCGCCGTTGATTTCGTGGTCATCTTTGCTGAAAAAAGTCCGATCAAAATTATCGAGCAGCTCCAACCAGATTTTTACATCAAAGGGGGCGATTACACCATTGATACCATCGATCAGGCCGAACGACAGGTGGTGGAGGGCTATGGCGGAAAGATTGTGTTGCTGCCCATGGTTGCCGGGGTTTCGAGCTCGATCATCGTGGAAAAGATCAAAAAATTATCGGAGCTTTAACAACCTATCAACGAAGCTGGAAAACGCATTTCAAAGAGAGATGAGTCATTTTATGTCCAATGGAAACCCTTTTGCTGGGAGATTTTCAACTGCAGAAGAAAAACGGAACTATGTATTGAGCCTCTTTTCTTCGATCCAAAATCATTATGACATCATGAATCGCGTCATGTCCCTGGGATTGGATATGAGCTGGCGCCGGCGGGCGATCCGATTGGCGGCTTTTCGGTCGGACGGATTATTATTGGATCTGGCGACTGGCACGGGGGATATGATGCTTGCGGCGCAGAGGGTGGTTCCGCGGGCCAATTTCATCGGGCTGGACTTCTGTGAGCCGCTATTGAAGATTGCACAAGAGAAATTGAATGGAGGAATGGAGCGACATCAAGTCAGCCTGATCCAGGGAGATGCTTTAAGCCTCCCATTTGAAGACCATGTGTTCGATGGCGCGTTCACTGCCTTTGCGCTGCGTAACGTCATAAGTGTCGAGCAACTGTTCAAAGAGTTATATCGAGTGGTTCGTCCCGGGGGAAAAGTGGCATCGCTGGAGATGGTGAAGCAGAGCCACCCGGTATGGAGGAAGGTATTTCGGTTTTATTTCCACCAGGTGATCCCTCGCCTGGGCCGCTGGTTGACGCCTTATCCAGAGGCATATTCCTATTTGCCCCTGTCCATCGAAAATTTCTATACTGCCAGTGAATTGAGCCACGTTATCGCCCAGGCTGGCTGGCAGAACGTGCGCCATTTTCCAGTGATGTTTCGGAATGTGGCCATTCATATAGCAGAAAAGAAGGTCGAATAGGATGTAATTGGCAAATTACAGATCCCAGTGGGTTCTTTGCTGCTTGCTTTTTCAATGCTCCATCCATAGGACGAATCTTTTTTACTGATCATTGTTAACTGATCATTGCTAACTGGGCACATAAAAAGCCCAAACGGAGAAAATGAATTATGACGATCGTCATGGTAGTGTTGCTGGTTATTTATTTGCTGATGGTGATATTTGGCTATTGGATGAAATTCCTCAACCTGGGGTATCTGCGCCGGAACGGCCATATTATTCCCAAGCCATTCGAAGGCCATATCGATGGCGAGCTCTTGAAGAAGACCAGCGATTACACGTTCGAGCACAGCCGCTTCGGCTATATCGCTTCCATATTCGAAAACATCCTGCTCATTGCCTTTCTATTCGGCGGCATCATGATGATCTACAATCGGTGGATCACTTCCTTAGACATGTCTTTCGTGTGGACTGGCATCCTGTTTTTCCTCCTGCTTGATATTGCTTCCACCATTTTGGGCATTCCGTTTGATTTGTACAGCACCTTCAAGATCGAGAACAAATATGGCTTCAATACCATGACGCCGAAACTCTGGATAACGGATTTTATTAAATCGCTCGTGATTTCGATTCTTTTACTGATTATCACAAGCGGAATAGCCCTATGGATCATCCAGGCCAGTCCCAACTATTGGTGGATGTGGCTTTGGGCGTTCTTTTTGCTATTCAGCCTGTTTTTCATGTACATTTCGCCTTATGTGATTGAGCCGCTATTCAATAAATTTACACCGATCACCGAATTTGAGGGTTTGGAGGAAAAAATCCGCGCCATGTTCGAAAAGGTCGGTATCAGAGTGAGCCGGGTCTTTCAGATTGATGCCTCGAAACGCAGCAAGCATACCAATGCGTATTTCACTGGGATCGGCAAGGTCAAGCGCATCATATTGTACGATACCTTGCTGCAGAAGATGACCCAAGATGAGATCTTGGCGGTCTTGGCCCATGAGGCAGGTCATTGGAAGAAAAAGCATATCCTGAAGCGCATTATTCTCTCTGAGGTGATGGGTTTTATCGGCTTCTACATCTCGTTTCGCCTCTTGCAAACCAATTGGCTGACCGATTGGTTCAATATCGAGCCATCTCCCACATACCTGGACAAATCGACATTCTTTGTGAAGCTGGTGATTTTGGGTTTTGTGGGGAGCATTATTTCGTTTCCGTTCGCCCCGATCAGTGCCTATTTCTCTCGGAAGCAAGAACGCCAGGCCGATCAGATGGCGGTGAATCTTACGGGTAGCCCAGATGGATTGGTCAGCGCGCTGATCAAATTGTCAAAGGATAACCTGTCCAATCTGCATCCGCATCCGCTCTATGCGAAGCTCTACTATTCGCATCCGCCGATTGTGCAGCGATTGGAACAGTTGCAGCAGATGAGACCTGAAGAAAGAGAAGCCCGCTAACTGGTGGATCAGAAAGGAATTTTCGAGGGAGAAGCACCATTTTTTTGTCTGCTGTGGCGGCTGCTTCGTGATGAGGTTTTCTCAGGGAGGAGATAGGTTGGCTAAGCAAAAATTTCGAAATTAATGTTGAAGCATGCCATTTGACCAGATTGATAGAATCATCGGATGAGATGAGGAAGCGGAAAGAATATGAATATGATCGACGAGGCACGGAATCCAGTCAATAGAAACGCGGCGTTATTGGTTGCTACTCTTAGCTCGTTTTTTACGCCGTTTATGGCGTCCTCAATCAATATTGCCCTGCCAGCGATCGCCAGGGAATTCTCCATGAATGCGATTCTCTTGAGCTGGATCGCTACCTCCTATTTGTTGGCGGCGGCCATGTTCCTGGTCCCGTTCGGGAAGATCGCTGATATTTTTGGTCGCAAGAAGGTGTTTGCGTGGGGCATTGCCATCTATACGGTCGCCTCTTTGCTCACCGCAATCTCGGCCAATTCGTTCCAATTAATTGCGTCGCGGGTGATCCAGGGAATTGGCGGCGCTATGATCTTTGGTACCGGTGTGGCGATCCTCACTTCCGTATTCCCCCCGCAGCAACGTGGTAGAGTCCTGGGCATTAACGTTGCCGCTGTTTATTCTGGCTTGTCCCTTGGGCCGTTCATCGGCGGGATCTTGACCCAGCATTGGGGCTGGCGCAGCATCTTTTGGATTAATACTGGCCTTGGACTGATCACCATCATCTTGGTGCTATGGAAATTGACCGGTGAGTGGGCCGAAGCCAAAGGCGAACAACTCGATCTGGTTGGTTCGATTATCTATGGCCTGGTGCTGGTGGGGCTCATGTATGGCTTCTCATTGCTACCGCGAAGCGCTGCTCTCTGGCTAATCCTGGTTGCACTGCTGGGAATTATGGCTTTTGTCTGGTGGGAACTAAGGATCGCCAACCCGGTGTTAAACCTCCGGCTGTTTCGACATAATCAGGTGCTCACCTTTTCCAATTTGGCGGCGCTGATCAACTATAGCGCTACGTCAGCCGTTGCTTTTTTGCTCAGCCTTTATTTGCAATACATTAAGGCGCTCACCCCTCAGCAGGCGGGCGTGGTGTTGGTGTCCCAGCCGATCGTTATGGCGTTGCTCTCTCCAGCGGCCGGTAGGCTATCGGATAAAGTTGAGCCCAGGGTCGTCGCTTCTATCGGGATGATGGTGACCGTGGTCGGTTTAGCGATGCTTATCTCGTTCAAACAGCATACGCCGATCTGGTTTATCATCGCCAATTTGGTGCTGCTGGGCATTGGTTTTGCGTTGTTCTCTTCCCCCAATACCAATGCGGTGATGAGCTCGGTTGAGAAAAAATACTATGGTGTGGCCTCGGCGACACTGGCAACCATGCGGCTGGTGGGTCAGATGTTCAGCATGGGCATCGCCATGTTGATTTTTGCGCTGATCATCGGCAAGGTGAAAATAACTCCGGATAAATATCCTGCCTTTTTAGCGGCGATGCGGGTGGCCTTCACGGTATTCGCGCTGTTTTGTTCCGCTGGTATTTTTGCTTCGCTGGCGCGAGGAAAAGTGAGGTGATCTTCAAGATCAATTTTTATGGAAACGTATTAGCTTCTTTTATTTCGGCTGATGGTCATATCGATCGACAGGTTATGAAAAATCTCTTTAGTTTCGTCTGGTTGAGCCTTCTCTGCTTAGATTGTTTTCAACATGATCAGAACAAAATCCGATTTACGCACATCTATGATGCGTTGGGCGGACCGACTGGGAAGCTGAGTATGGACTGGGTGAATGCTCGGGTGAAAGAATTTCGGGAGTTGCATCCCGAGTTAAAGGTGGAGCTGGAGCAGGCCAAATGGGATCAGATCGATACCAAATCGATGGCGGATTATCGGGCAGGCATCGCTCATGACGTGGTCATCACGGCGCCCCAATTTTTGCCCAAACATTTTGTGGTGGGTGATTTGCTGGATTTAAAGCCGCTGCTGAACTGGAGCGAGGATCAGCTTGGAGAATTTTCCTGGAGCCCGGTGTGGCAGCCATGTATTCAGCAGGGCAAATGGCTCGGCATTCCCATGGGCGCGCACACCCGGGTGTGCATTTATTGGAAGGACCAATTTGCGGAAGTCGGACTCGATCCGGAGCGGCCTCCAAGGACGTTGGAGGAATTGTTGGAATATGCCCAAAAGCTCACTCGTGACCGGAATGGCGATGGTAAAATCGACGTATGGGGCTTGGGCATGTATTTTGGGCCATCGCGGGCAACGATCGAGATTGCTTTTGCCCCGGTGATCTGGCATTTTGGTGGCGAGCTGTGGGATGCGAAGACAAAACAAGCGGTCTTCGCTTCGCCAGCCGGGGTTAAAGCGGCTCAATTTTTGAGTGACTTGTTGAATAAACATCAGGTCACTCCGCGCTGGGCAGTGAGCGGTACCTACGATGACGCGGTGATGCGCGCCTTCTTTGATGGCAAGATCGCCATTGCCTGGGGATGGGGAAGCTATTGGATTCAGCCGCTGGAAGAACAGGGGCTGGTTTCTGGCTGTTATCCGCCAACACCCCACGGCAAGATGATCAAAATCGGCATGTTCGTCACGCCAACCATTCCGCAAGCCCAGTTCACCAATGCTTGGACGATCTCGATCCATGCGCTCAGCCAGCGGCCGGTGGAAAGCGCCCAATTCCTTGAACGGTTCGTTGAGCCGCACGCCCTGTGCTCGTTTCCCGACGCCGGGCTCCCTGCCGTGCTGTCTTTATGGCAGCGGCCCGAATACCAGACCGAGTTTTATCAAATCTGGTTCGAAGCGGCCCGCAAAGGGAGATCCATGCCAGCCACCGCCCATTATGAAGAATTATCCAACACGGTCGCTGCGGCACTTCAGGAGATCTTAATCAAAAATGCCCCAGTGGAGTCCACTTTGTTGAAATTCCAGCGATCATATAACGGCCGCTATGCTGGGGAATGATCCATGGGCGAGACGCCTCGTGACGTGAAACAAGCGATTTTGCAAGGACCTTATGTCATAAAGTCACTGAATAACCAAGTCTTGCGAAATTGTTCGTGGTGAAATATTACCGAAAACCAAAGCCAGAGGAGAGAAACCATGTTGAAAAATACCCCATCATTGGCGCGATGGCTCTGTTGGGTCATCGTCATGAGCGTCGCGTTTTACTGCGGCAAAAATTCTGATTCCAAAAAAGCATCGGATGAGTTTCCTTTTAAGCCTCCATCCAATGAAGTGCTGGATCCGTTTGTCCAAAATCGCCTGTTGGCGCGGAGCGTGAATCTTGGCAACGCGCTTGAGGCCCCACATGAAGGGGAGTGGGGAGTGACCCTTCAGGCGGAGTATTTTCAGTTGATCAAATCGGCAGGATTTACTGCGGTTCGCATTCCGATCAAATGGTCTGGGCACGCGATGGCGACGGCGCCCTATACCATCGAGCCATCGTTTTTCGCTCGGGTCGATTGGGCGGTGGCCCAGGCACTGACTCAAGGCCTGGCGCCGGTGATCAACATCCATCATTATGATGAAATCATGCAAAATCCCCAGCAGCACAAAGATCGGTTCTTGGGGCTGTGGCAGCAAATCGCCGCTCATTATCAGAAATATCCCGACGAGCTGATGTTCGAATTGCTCAATGAGCCTAACAGCAATCTGACTGCTCCAATCTGGAACCAGTTCCTCAGTGAAGCGATCCAGGTGATTCGCGACACCAATCCCTACCGCACGCTGATTGTTGGTCCGGTGAATTGGAACAACATCGCAGCGCTGAGCACATTGGCGCTGCCCGACTCGGATCGAAACATTATCGTTACGTTTCATTATTACAATCCATTTCAATTCACTCATCAAGGCGCCGAATGGGTTTCTGGCAGCGCTGCCTGGTTGGGCACCACGTGGACCGGTACGATGGCGCAGCGACAAATGATTATGAATGAATTTGCTCAAGCTGAAGCGTGGGCGAAAAGCAAAAACCGGCCGCTGTTCATGGGCGAATTTGGCGCCTATAGCAAGGCTGATTTAAACTCCCGATACCAGTGGACCTATTTTGTTGCCCGCGAGGCGGAACAGAGAAACATAAGCTGGGCCTATTGGGAGTTCTGCGCTGGCTTCGGCATTTACGATCCAGTCGCTAAAAAGTGGAATGAGACCCTGCTGAAGGCGCTGATCCCTTAACGCCGCTGCTGATCGGTGGAGATGGCATAGACTGGTTGTTGCAGGGCGAAATGCAGATCGGGCACCCTAGTGCATGGCTCGGTCAAGCGGCCCAGGCATCCGGCGATCCAGCTCGGAGAAGGATTGATCTTTTCCGATGGTCTGTCGCTCTGATTCGTCAGATGAAAATAAGATAGGGCATCGCCAACGCTGCCGTGCGAAATGACGGCTCGGCACATGACGATGATTTCGATCCTAAAGAATTTCGATGCGGCTGCCAAGGAAATTTTAATGTAACATGCGGAATTTAATCGGGCCATGTCATTGCTGTCAATGGAAGAATCTCTTTCAAAGCAGCTTTTCAACCACATCAAAATAGAGATGCCTGCCCGCCAGTCGCTGGACGGCATGACTTTTTCGCCTAAATTATGCGCTGGAAAAAATTAGCGGCTGGATCGAAAATGCACGCGAATTGGAAGCTGGCTCGGCCGATCAATTCTTTTCCTTCTTTCTAAGAAACGCCATCCGCCGAAGATTTGATTGAACTTGTCATGGTGAAGTGTTATCCTTCTTTGGGCATCGCGCTGCAGGATATGAAATCGAATAAGATCATTCGGAGAAGCGGAATGAAGCAAGATCGAGCGATACCGAATTCGGGCTATCGCAATGACATGCAGGCTTATCTTTTTCTCTCCCCAACCATTCTCCTAATCGCCTTGTTTTTAATATCACCGATGATCACTGGGCTGGTGATGAGCTGTTATAAAACCAGCCTTTCTGGTACCACGCAATTTGTTGGTCTGAAAAATTACTGGCTGCTGTTCACCGAAGCGAGATTCCTGAATAACATTCGATTATCCATGCTCTACGTGATGGGCAATCTGGTCATTTCGTTGCCGATCGCTTATAGCATGGCCTTGCTGATCACCAGCAAATTAAAGGGGGCCACTTTGCTGAGGGGAGTATTCTTGTTGCCCTGGGTGGTGGCGCCGATCGTGAGCACGGTGTTGTTCCGTTCGCTGGTCGATCCTGCCTTTGGGCCGTTGAGCTGGCTGGTCGAAAAAATTGTCGGGCATCAGATCGTCATGCTGGCTCATCCCACCTGGTCCATGGCGGTGATCATCATTCACAGCGTGTGGCGCTCCTTGCCGTTTATGACGCTGTTTCTGGCGGCCGGGATTGCCATGATTCCCAAAGAACTGTACGAGGCCGCCATGGTCGATGGCGCAGGAAAATGGAAACAGTTTTTCACCTTGACCTTTCCACTGACCAAAATCCATTTGGTCATTGTGCTGCTGACCATTACGCTCTGGACGTTGCAGGATGCGGAAACCGTCTATGCCATGACCGAGGGTGGGCCAGGGTATAGCACTGAAGTTATGGCGGTCCGGCTGTTTAAAGAGTCCTTCTTGAATTTCGACCTGAACAGCGGCGCCGCATTGGGGGTTTTGCTGTTGCTGGTCGGTTTGGTCTTTATGGTCCTTTATGTTCAATTTATTGGCAAAAAGGATGAAGGATAGGACGTTCAGTGGAAGATAGGCAGTTCGGCGATAAAATGCTGTATTGCAATTCACTTTTCGCGGCAAACTGAGAGAACAATGAGGGACCGTTTCGTCAATAAATCGCGCCAGCTCGATAGGCGATCATATTCAAAGTTCATTTCGCAGTCTCTTATAGGAGTGGCTGGCGGCCGTCATAGGTGAACCATTTGGTATGGTGGATTAGCAATGATGAAAAGAACGCTCACTGGAATAGTTTGTCTCTTGGCGCTGGCTTTCATTTTGTTCCCATTTCTCTGGGGATTGCGGACCTCCCTGGCCGAGCGGTTCGATAATCAGTTTATCCCCACGCATTGGACCTTCAGCCACTATGAGGCGCTGCTAACACGGCCAGAATTGTTCGATTATCTTCGCAACAGTGCGATGGTATCGCTCTGTTCAATAGCCATAACTCTCGTTGTGGCGCTATTGGGAGGTTATGCGCTAGCGCGGATGCGGTTCCGTGGTCGGCAATTGGGCGCGTTGTTGCTCATCCTGCCGCTTCTGCCACCAGTCGCTATTCTGGTTCCATTGCTTTCCTATTTCCAAAAATTGGGCCTGTACAACACCCTCCTTGCGGTGATTGTTGCCAATGTCGTATTCAATATTCCGCTATCGGTCTGGATGATCCGAAATTTTATCCTGGGGAATCCTGTCGAGATGGAGGAGGCCGCCCGCATCGACGGCTGCTCGCGCTGGGGCGTGCTATTCCGCATTGTGCTCCCCAACATGGGACCAGGCATCATCGCGGTGGCGGTGTTTGTGTTTATCAATGCCTGGAACAATTATCTCTATTCCTTCGCACTCACCAGCTCACAAACCTTGCGGGTTTTGCCCCAAGGAATCCTGTCATTTTTGGGAAGCTGGGGCACTTATTGGGGGGGACTTACCGCTGCTGGGATGTTGGTCCTTTTGCCACCAGTAATCGTGTTCCTCTTTTTTCAGCAATGGTTCATCGCCGGGGTTTTTGGGCAACAATTAAAGTGAACCGATAGCCCCCACCCGTTGGCATAGCAGTTTGATCGACCGAAGCATCTGGGATGGCCGAAAGTACACGTACAACCGCTCTCGAACAACCTTTTAGCGCTGAACGTCATAGATGCAGGTATCCTTCGAAAAAAATCACCGCCCGGCCGGCGATTATTACTCGTTCGCCCAGATATTCGCAGAACAGCTCCCCGGACCGGGGTGAAACTTGCATCGCATGAAGCTTTGACTTGCCCAATTTTTCTGCCCAATAAGGGATTAGACTGCAATGCGCAGAGCCAGTCACCGGGTCCTCTGGGACGCCGACTTTTGGGGCAAAAAAACGGGACACAAAATCGACGTGGTCGCCTCTTGCAGTGACGATTACGCCCAGCCCATCGAGCTGGCACAAGCGATCCATATCTGGCGCCAACGCGCGGATAACAGACTCCGATTCAAAAACGACCAGATAATCTCTGGAGCGGAAAACGTGCAGGGGGTGGCGGCCGAGAGCCTGAAAGAGTGGCTCCGGGACTGAGCAGGGCTCTGCCTTCCGCGCCGGAAAATCCATCGCCACCAGGTCCCCGATCCTTTGAACGATCAACAGCCCGCTTTTGGTTTGGAATCGAAGGGTCTGGGTCTCTGGCTCCCGATAATTGAATATGACAAAGGCTGTGGCCAGAGTCGCATGGCCGCAAAGATCAACCTCAACGGTTGGTGTAAACCAGCGCAGCGCATAGTGATCATCCTGTTTGACAAAGAAGGCAGTTTCCGAAAGATTATTTTCCGCTGCAATGGCCTGCATGGTTTGATCCTCCAGCCATTCTTGAAGTGGACAAACCGCTGCGGGATTGCCAGAAAAGACCCTATTCGTGAACGCATCGACCTGATACAGGGGAATTTTCATGAGGCTCCTCTCCATTGAAGTTGGCAGCCAAAAAGGCTCAGCCTGTAGGGATTGATTATTCGTAACTACCGATCGTTCTCGTCAATCTCAATGTAAATCCTCTTATTGATCTTGCCCTTGCTCTGATAATCGACGATCCGGACATGTCCGACTTCTTTGGTGTTGGCGACGTGCGTGCCTCCATCCGCTTGCAGATCCAAGCCGACAATTTCAACGGTGCGAACCTCTGTGATATTCTCTGGCAACAGATTGATTTTGGTCCGGATCAGATCGGGGATCTGAAATGCCATTTCGCGGGGCAGAATTTTGATCCTGACCTCTCTTGCTTGTTCAACTTCAAGATTGACTTTTGCTTCTATTTCTTTCACCAGCTCTTTGGGCAAAGTTTCCAATTCAAAATCCATGCGGGCTTTGAGCGGCTCTATGTTGGCCCCGGTCACATGGGCACCGTAATCTCGCCAAATCACGCCGCACAAAATATGCAACGCTGTGTGCGTGCGCATCAATTTATAGCGACGATCCCAGTCAAGATGTCCAACCACTTTCGTTCCTACTGAAGGCAATGGCCCGTCACTCCAATGCCAGACCGTGCCTGCTTGGCTTTTCACTTTGGTGACGGACAAAAGACGATCTTGTACCGAAAGTGTTCCGATGTCGTTTGGCTGGCCACCTCCGCCCGGGTAAAATGCCGTGCGATCCAGGGCGATGCAATTTTCTGTGGGATTGACATCGATCACGGTTGCCTGAAACTCCTTGAGGTAGCTGTCGGTTTGATAGAGCAATTCGGTCATATTGAGACTCTCCTTTATCATTTAGTTCCTGCGTATTTGCAAAAGCGATTAAAGCATAAAAATGAGACTGTCCCTACTTTAGATGTGGCGCGCGTGCTGTCCTTTGTTCCAATGAAAAGATAGCCCTCTGCCCAGCATTGGACGGCATGGCAGCCACCTGGGTAAGAATCGCATGCTGCGATTCTCACAAAGTTTGGGCGAAAAGATGACACGATGCAACCGACAGTTGGAGCAAAGCGCATCCGGCCTACGCGCCCAATTTTTGAAATTCGCCGCTCAGCAATGCTTGCTTCATCTCCATATAGTAACGAAAATTATCCCAGGAGACATCCGGGGGAATAAGATGATCGACGATAGGGATGTAGCCGCCCTGTTCAATCAAAGGGATGAGTTCGCGCAGATGCGCTTGAATGGCGGCCTTGCCCTGGGTCAATACGCGCTTATCGACGCCACCCCAGAGCCGAAGCGATGGGCCGAATTGTTTTCGGATCTCCAGTGGATGAAAATCCGCTGCCCGCTCGATGGGCCACAGCGTATCCACCCCAGCGTCCATGAGCAATGGGATCAACTTGGTTGGATTGCCATCGGTATCGACGGCGAAATATTTCACCCCATGGCTCTTGAAAAATTCCACCATGCGCTTTAGATGTGGGAAAATAAATTCCTTGAATGTCTCCGGGCTCAAGAGCGGCCCAGTCTTCATCGACATATCTTCATTGAGCGTGAAATATTCGACATCGATTCGCTCCAGAACCGGGCGGCTTGTTTCGATAATAAAATCGGCAAAGAATTCCATCATTTCATGCATGAGCTCTGGGTAATCATACCAGGCATAGGAGAGATTTTCAGTGCCCATAAACTCGCGGGCGCGCCAATAAAAGCCATTGGCGGCACAATTTTCGCCCAGCACCAGGGGATAATCCCGCTGCCGCCAGCGCTGGATGCGTTGATCAAGATCTTTTGGGTAACGCTCTGGAATGGCGGCGATCAGCCGGCGCTTGATATCGGCAAAATCCTCTGGCCTTTCCACCGGGAATTTTAGATATTGATCCATGCTCAGTCGAAAGCCATCAACTTCGCCCTGCTTCAGCTCCTTCCGGACGATCCCCAGTTTGTCTTGCTCAATTTTGTATTCATCGGTCTCTTCTATAACTATTTCTTCAAAAGCGGGAATGAAGCCGTAATCCACTGGAATGAATTCCCGCTTATCCAGCCCCAGCTCAGGCACACCGGTGAACCACAGCCATGGGAAATCGGGGCCATAGGGAAAGCCCTCCTGTTTCCAGCGCAGCAAGGTTTGAATCCACACGCCGATCTCATGATTTGGGCGACAATCAGATGATTGATATTCCATACAGGCAAGAAACCGTTCCAGCGATGACGACATACTTTATTTTTCCTTGAAGTCTAAATTGAATGGGGTTCAAATGATCTGAATCAGTGATTCCGCTTGTCGAAAATGTCGCTGGCAATATACTAAAAAATTATAAGATTGTCAAGTGGCGGTATCCGATTCCAGCAAATTGAGGGCACAAAATCGAAGAATAATTTATTGACAAAACGAGAAACTTTTACTATATTTTCGATGAATCGCTCCTTGATTGACCGGCTGAAATCGGTAGCAAAATGCTCCTTTCAAGGTAGGAGGGTGGTTGCTGAATATCAAGGAGTGCTTGTGTGCTGATAGTGCGAGTGTCGTGTTGGCTTTGGACGAAGTTGAGTCAATGAAACGAGGCAATGCCAGATGGAGGAGAGGATGATTTACGATTATATTGTGATTGGCTCTGGATTTGGCGGGAGTGTGGCGGCGTTACGTTTGGCCGAAAAGGGCTACTCGGTCTGTGTGATTGAAAGCGGCAAGCGATGGCAGGCGAAAGATTTTCCTCGCACCAATTGGTTATTCTGGAAATTTCTTTGGGCGCCAGCGCTGTTTTGTTATGGCATTCAGCGCATCCATTTTCTCAACCATGTGGTGATCCTCGGGGGCAGCGGTGTTGGCGGTGGTAGTTTGGTCTATGCCAATACCCTGTTCGTGCCACCCGATAGCTTCTTCCAAGATCCTCAGTGGCGGGGATTGGTCCCGGATTGGAAGGAGGAATTGATGCCTTTTTATGAGGTGGCGAAGAAGATGTTGGGCGTCGTGACCAATCCTCGCTTTTGGCCGACGGATTATATGCTCCAAGATTACGCTCGGGAGATCGGTCGCGAGGCTTATTTTAAGCCCTCTGAGGTGGGCGTATTTTTTGGCGAGCCTGGCGTAACTGTTCCAGACCCTTATTTTGGCGGCAAAGGGCCGGCCCGAACCGGTTGCACCATGACCGGCCATTGTATGGTGGGCTGCCGCGACGGCGGCAAAAATTCGCTGGATCGAAATTATCTCTATCTGGCCGAGGGCCTGGGCGTCAGAATCATCCCCGAATACAAAGTCATCGACGTAAGACCAGGGGAGCAAGGGGAATATCTCATCACCGCTCAGAAAGTCACTGATTTCATCCGTAAACGAAAAATCGTGCTGCGTGCCAAAGGCGTGGTGTTCGCGGCCGGCGTTATGGGGACGCTGGAATTGCTCTGGCGCTGCAAACAAAACGGCTCCCTGCCCAATATCTCTGATCAATTAGGACATTTTGTTCGTACCAACAGCGAGGTTCTGGCTGGCGTCACCTCCAAAAAGAACCAGCAACACTCCCTGGGCGTATCTATCACCTCGAGCTTATTTGTCAATGACAACACCCACATCGAATTGGTGCGCTACCCAAAGGGGTCGGATATCATGGCGATATTTGCCGGGCTGATGACCGATGGCGGCGGCAAAATCCCTCGGCCGCTGAAATTCTTGTGGAATTCGATCCGACACCCGCTGCTGTTTATTCGGACGCGAATCCCAATCAATTGGGGGCGAAATAGTGTCATTTTGTTGGTGATGCAAACGCTCGATAATTATCTCACGGTCTCGCGCAAACGTCGCTGGTGGGCCTTGTTCCGCAAGGGGTTGATTTCGAAAAATGAAGGCAAAAAAATTCCTACCTACATTCCAGAAGCCAATCACGCATTGCGCGCCATGGCCAAACGAATGAATGCCATCCCTCAGAACGCCATTACCGAGGTGCTGTTCAATATGCCGATGACCGCCCATATTCTCGGCGGTTGTATCATCGGAAAAGATAGAGAGCACGGTGTGATCGATATTTATCATCGCGTTTTCGGCTATGAAAACATGTATGTCACCGACGCCTCGGCCATCCCCGCCAATCTGGGGGTCAATCCATCACTCACAATTACCGCGATGGCCGAGCGGGCCATGAGTTTTATTCCACCAAAACCCTAAGTCATAATGGTAGGATACACGATAGGAAACCAATAATTTTTTTGGAGGCAGACCATGAGTAACTTCATTCTCATCCTGCTGTTGCTGGGATTTATTCCAGCCAATGCTCAACATATATTTGAAACTGATACCATTCCAACATCGGCTGGAACTCTGGAAATCACCTTCATTGGCCATGGAACGTTGATGTTCAAATTTCAGAATAAAATCATCCATGTGGATCCGGTTAGCCGAGAGGCCGATTACAGCCAGTTGCCAAAAGCCGATCTGATCTTGGTGACCCATGAGCATGGCGATCATCTCGACCTCAAAGCCATCGAGGCGGTGAAAACCGATCGCACGATCCTCGTTGTGACTGGGAAATGTTATGAAAAGATCAAAACCGGCATCATCATGAAGAACGGCGAGATTCAAAACATCGGGGGACTGAAGATCGAGGCGGTACCAGCTTATAACATCGTTCATAAGCGAGATTCGGGACAGCCGTTCCATCCCAAGGGCGAGGGCAATGGTTATTTGGTCACGTTTGGGGACAAACGGGTATATGTAGCTGGCGATACTGAGAATACCCCGGAGATGAAAGCCCTGAAAAACATCGATATTGCATTTTTGCCCATGAATTTGCCTTACACCATGACCCCCGAAATGGTGGCCGATGCGGCCAAGGCGTTTCGTCCCAAAATCTTATATCCCTACCACTATGGTTCGACCGATCCCCATCAATTGGTCGAATTGCTCAAAGATGTCAAAGAAATTGAGGTCCGGATCCGTCGGATGAAATGAGAAGAGAAATTTGCACCGGGAGAGGATATTGGCCAAGGGCAGGGCGAATAAGGCACATGGCGAATAGCGGCCGATGGATACGCCAGTCTTCTCTTTTCTTTGCTATCATCCTGCGCCGCATGGCTACTGGTTCATAAATAGCTTAATTCGATAAACTGGTTTGCCAAAAATGCACTTTATGAATATCGAAATCAAAGCGCGGTGCCAAAATCCGGATCAAATCCGCGCTATTTTAAAGCAGCATCAGGCCCAATTCAAAGGCGAGGATCACCAGATCGATACCTATTTCCACTGCCATCATGGCCGATTAAAGCTGCGAGAAGGGAATGTCGAGAATTATTTGATCCATTACCTTCGCGAAGACAGCGCCGCCCCGAAACAATCGGCCGTCACCTTGTATCGGCCGCTACCGGATATGGCACTGAAGCAAATCCTGACCCAGGCGCTGGGTGTGCTGGTCGTTGTGGATAAAATCCGGGAAATTTATTTCATCGATAATGTCAAATTTCACATCGATCAGGTCCAGCAATTGGGCGCATTCGTCGAAATCGAAGCGATCGACTTCTCCGGAGAAATTGGGACGGCGCAATTGCGGCAGCAGTGTGAGTTCTATATGAGATTATTCGGTATTCACGCCGAGGACTTGATTGAGCGGTCCTATAGCGACATGCTGCTGGATCAAAAGACCTAACGATACCGCCATAAAGAAAGCGGATCGCTCGAGGTTATCGGTTAGATTTTGTCGATGTTAAAATCGGCAACGTGTCGTCCTATTTATGTTCCCTGACGATCGAAAAGATGGACATCCATTTGGCTGTGAGATCGAATGAAGAGCCATGGAACTGAACGGATCGGCACCGCTGTGGGAATGTGGCAATTAAAGTCCCTAGGATGCAGTCAACGATCTGAATGCCAGTCAGGATCTATTCGATTATCCTATGCTTTCTTATCCAACCTTCAATTATTTTTACCGACCAAAAGCTATTGGCCCGCCTCGATCTCATAAATCGGCTTTATATCCACTGGAATATCTCCCAGCTTCGCCAAGGCTGCCTGCATGGAGGGATTCATGGCGCTATATTGTTCGATCAAATTCTTCGCGCCCTGATAATCCCCTTTGGCTTGGATCATGAGCAACTGGTTGGCCAATGATCGGATAGCGGGTTTGATCTGATCCTGATTCACTCGAAACTTCTGGGTTTGGTCATCAAATTGAACGGCATCGTTCGCCGACAGGTAATTGAATTGAATCATATTGGCACGGGCATGGGCCGAATTAATGCCGAAGCGGACAGAGCGGAACATGCCCGCGAGATAGGTGACGTACAGGCTGGACTCTAATTCCTTGGGAAATACTCCTTGATCGATGAGGAACTGGACATTGTAATTGCCGCACACGTCCGCCTTCGCCTCCTCAATCGTGGAATAGGTTTCGGCCAACATTTTATTCACGGTCGTTTTCTCTCCAGTGGGCAAGGTGAGCATTCCAGGTCCTAGGCCATGGCTGACCTCATGCAGAAGCACATGATTGAAATAGGCGTCAAATGATATATTGGGCAATTGGTCGGAGACAATCACCCGTTCGGCAATGGGCATTAAAATTTTGTTGAATTTCGCTTCCATGATATTTTTGAGCATCACCTTTTTGCTGCCCTTGGCCTCGCGCACCCGTTCGTCATTCGGCAAATTAAAAGCAATCGTCTGAGTTCCAGCTCGGGTATCGCCAGCAGTGTAAATCTCTTGCACGACTTTGAACGGAGATGACTGCCCGCGTTCAAAATTCTTATACTGATCTGGATAGGGGAGATTCCGCTCCATGCTGTTCAAATAGCGGCCAATGGTCACCAACTTCTGGCTTTCGACCGGATCGACCACGGTGATGAACGATTCAAATGCGGCCTTGTAACCAAGCAATGCGTCTTCATAGACCTCATAGGGCCCAATAACCACCTCGATTGGGCTATCCAGATCCATCCAATCCATATCGCTTTGATAGTAATCGTTGGTCAGAAATGCGTCGGCACGACTGGTAAGAAATCGTTTCAGCGATGCGTTTTCAGCCAGCGCCGCCGCCTCTCGAAGTAACCTGGCGGCCGGTCCCAATAAATCAGCATAGGCTTTGGCATACGGAATAGCCACAAGTCGTTCTCCCGAGCGCCGGATGATGGTAAAATTGCTCTCGAATGCGCTTTTGTCCTCTGGATGGTTCGCCACCCACTCCAGAAACGCCGATTTTGTCAGGTCCTCTGGATAATAATTTGCGCCCAGTGGCTTGGGGCTGGTTATCAGAAATGGCTTGTTCTCATCCAGACGATCGAATGGTCCATACATGATTTTGAAATAATCCAGGTACACCTTATCTTCTGGCCGCTTCGATGACACCAACGCTTTCAGGATGGCCTCATTATTTGTATAAACCTGCCGCAAAAATATCTGATCGATCAGCTTGGCGGCAGATACCAATTTCATGACGACCTGCTGATCTCTTTCCGATAAAATGGACTTATCATAAGAAATCTGGACTGGGGCAAATTTGGCTAACTGATTTTGAACATGATTCACGTCGGCTCGTTGCAGTTCCATGGTGCGCTCGCAATTGAAAAGGACAAAGACAATAACAAGGCCTGTCGCCAGGATGTTTCTGATAGGCTTCATTTTCCTCTCTCCTTGAGACAATTCTTGTGTCAATAGCTGCTTTCACGTCAATATTTCATTTTTACTCAACAGAGTATTTCAAAATTTTTCATCCGATCCTCAAAGGCGTTGCGCTTTGATCCTGCGCTGATGAGATATTCCATGCCAGGACGAATTTATCGTCGCAGCTACGGGGCTATTTCAGCAGATAGCGAAATGTGATCACTCCGCGTTCAACGCGCTGCGGCGCATCTGCTGGCAGGGGATTGAATTTCCACTGCCGCAAGGCATCGAGCGTGATTTTCTCCAACAATGCGTCTGATTTGATCACCGGTATCATCTCTCCGACATTACCATTGGGGAGAACGGTAAAACTGATCTTGATGGTGGCCATCACTTGCAGATCTGGAGGGTATTCTGGGATGACCTTGAAGATCACAGATCGACCAGCAGCCTGGCCTTCGATCTGATATGGGCTTTGGCCTGGCGCATCAGAGCTAATCTCGGTCGACGGGAGCGGCTTCTCCGATGTCGACAGATCGTCGCGGCTCGGTGCAACGGATCTTTGTTCGACATGGGTGGGCGCCGGCGACGACTGCGCCAGTTCTTGACGATTGCGCGGAGTGGCTGGCTTGAGGATCGTCTTCGCCTGTTCCGGTGGATTTTGCTTGGGTCGATCGGGCACTTTCAGCTCCGGTTCGTGTTCGGGCATGGTGCGTTGAGGCAGCTTCACCACAGCCGAAGCCTCATGATCTTGTTTCGGAGCAACTTCAGCCACCGGACTCGGTTGCCCAGCGGCTGGGGATGATGCCAGGCGATTCGTGCCGCTGTAAAAAACAATCTCCGTGAAATCTGGCGGCTGGGGCCACAAATCCAATTTGACGAGGAAAAAAATCATCAACAGGATCAGATGTAACCCCACCGATACGCCCGCTGCCAAGCGAGATGTTCGATCTCTTAAGATCATGCTCATGGAGTCGCTCCCGGTTGCGTGGCAATCAAGAACTTTTGGGCGCCAGCCATTTTGGCCAGATCGATGATTTCAATGGCCTGTTCCAATGTCAGGTCCTTATCGGCTTGAATCACAACCATTCTCTCTGGCTGCCCGTGGAGTAATGCCTTCAGCTTTTCCACCAGCTCGCTTCGGAGAATCATCTGGTTGTTCAGGTAGATTCCCTGTTTTTTGGTGATGGTCAGGTATATCCGATCTTTGGTCTCTATTTGGCCGGTAATGGCTTTGGGCAAGGTGACTTTAATGCCTGGTTGAACGAAGAAAGAGGAAGACAGCAAAAAAAAGATCAATAACAATAACACAATATCGGTCAACGAGATGGGCGAAAAGGTGGTGATCTTAGTTCGTTTCATCTGAAAATTCATTGCGCGACTCCCCTTTTTCGATGAGCATATCCAGTAAAGCAGTGGAGCTGTCCTCCATTTCGAACACGACATCTTCCACCTGGCCCTGAAGCCAGTTGTAGCCAATGAGCGTGGGGATACCAACGACCAGCCCGGCGGCAGTGGTGACCAGTGCTTCCCAAATCCCACCCGCCAACACGCTGGCATCCACATTGCCACCCAGGTTTTGCACTTGAATGAAGGCGCGGATCATCCCCGTAACCGTTCCCAAAAAGCCCAGCAATGGGGCAATGGCCGCAATGGTACTGAGCACCCCAAGATTCTTTTCTAAATTGTGGATTTCCACCTTGCCGGTGCTTTCGATCGCCTCTTTAATTTCAATACGGGGGCGATTGTACCGTTCCACCGCTGCCTTGGTGATCTTGGCGACTGGGGCAGTTGTCCGTTTGCACAGCAAAATCGCTTCGCCGATTCGGTCTTTCAAAATAAGCGATTTTACCTGCAAGATAAAGCTCCGAGCATTGATCTTGGCCTTGCGCAAAAACAACCACCGCTCAATGATGATGGCAACCGCAATCAACGAGCACAAAAAAATCGGAATGATCAATATCCCACCTTTGAACACGATCTGAAGCAAGCTCATTATTCCTCCTCAACAAAATCATCGCTCAGGTTCCAGCCTACCTTTCTACACTATTTTTGTCATGCAAGCCAAACTTAAAATTAACAGTCGCTCGCTGGTTTCCTATCAGCCTTTGCGGCAAACTTAATCGCCGGAGGCACAAATGGTCAGGCTCAGCAAGTTGCCGTAGCAAAAACGCCAAATAAATGGGCTCTATGGTGAGACAGTTTTCACCGCAATGCTGGTTGCAGAGCGACCGATCGCAGGCTAATTCAAGTTCTGCAGCTCAAAAAAGCGCCTGCGACTGCACAGGACCTGGATTTGTCCGTCGAATCAACCACTATTAGTCGTAGATCACACCCAGAACCACCCGTCCCACGTTATCAAGGCTCGTTGGGCTGCATTTGTCTGGCGTGTCGGAAATGGTGTGCCAATATTTGTAATCAAAATCGATAATATCGATGGTGGGAATCCCAATTTCCAGCAGATTGATGTGATCGTCATGGACATCAAACTTGATCTCGGAGATGAATTCCGATATGCCCAATTGATCAGCTTTCCGCCAGACGCGCTCGACCACGGGCCGCGCGAAGCGATGCGAGTTCTGTTCAATGTAAATTTGCTGATCCGCATCGCCGATCATATCCAAAAGGATGCCAAATTCAGGTCGGAAGTTGCGGACGACTTGGCTGGCGAATTGCTTGGAACCCAGCGCCCAGGTATCATTTTGGCCATAGCTGCCAAGATCCTCGGCATCGAATAGCACGATATCAACGCCATATTTCGGCGGCGATAGCTTTAAAATTCGGGCGATCTCCAATAGAACGGCAACGCCGGAGGCGCCGTCATTCGCCCCAGGGACTGGCTTCTGATGATTGGCTGGATCCGGATCCAGGTCGGCCCAGGGACGAGTATCCCAATGAGCACATAACAGCACGCGGCGCGGATTATTCATCTGAAAATTTGCGATAATATTGTAACAGGAGACTCGCTTTTTGTCTGGCCCCATCATGGCCTGAAACGGCTGCTGCGTCACCCGATCGGCATAACCCTGCAATGTGGCCACCAAATAATCGCGACAGCTCAGATGCGAGGGAGTCCCTGGGACTCGAGGGCCATATTCACATTGCCTCGCCAAATGTCGGAATGCATTCTGAGGATCGAATTTAGGAACGCTTTGAGCGCGACAATTGGGGATAATAACCAGAAGCAGCAACAAGATCCATTGGTTTCTCTGAATTATTTTCATGTAGTTCCCCTTGGCGAACATGTGACTATCGGCCGCTTATGAGTATATTGACATGAATCCCAAATTCTTTGATGGTGGTGTTGCCGACAAGTTTGTTGCTGTTTTTGCCAAGTTTGAGATTCATCCCTCCGCGCACATTTTGGCTGAACGAATACGTCAGCCGCGGCTCAAAATTCAGTGATGAGGTCTCCCGAGTCGAGGTCCAATCCTGATTGCCGACTTTTTGATAGGCAACATTTTTATTCCAGCTCAACGTCACCTGAAGATCCATATTGTTCTTCAGTTCTTTATTCTTCAAGAATGGAATTGGCAGCCGCAACCCGCCGCTGTGGGCATACGACCCGGTGATGGATAGATCGGATGTCTCATTCTTTTGCCCGCCAGAACCGCCCGTTAAAGTCAGAGTGACGTCCTGGGACGTATTATAGCGGATATTCACATTGATATTTTTTTTGAGCGTCAGATTGAAGCCTGCCAAGGGACGAAATTGCTTCGTGTAAGAAATCCGGGTCTTTTTGTTAGGGTTGTCCTGCCAGGAGAGCTGTCGTCGACCCGAGAAACTATGATCAAAACTCATTCGCTGCACGTAATTTTTCAAAAATTTGATTCGCTCCAATCCAGTCCAGCGAAGTGACCATTCCGGAATATAAATGCCCTGCTTGGTTTGATCGGATTCCCCTTTGGTTTCGATGAAAAACCACGAATCAGACTGGTCTCCGGTTTTCAGGGTGGTTTGATTGGTATTTTCATCACGCCCGAATTTCAAGCTCAGATCCATTTGTTTGATGATATTAATCCCACTGGAGAGCGCGATGCTTTTCGACTCGCGGAATGCCAGGTTGTTGGTGCCAGCGCTGGCGACGCTGGGAATCCCTGTCGAATCGGTGAGGCCGAACATATAGCGCAGCGGCGGCATGCCCCCACTGGGATCCAGTCCAGATTGGCTGGAATTCTGGCGCTGGGTGATGTTGATATTAATAGGTTGAATGCGGCTAGTGAAAAACTGCACCCCGCGGCCGATCACCTGCCATGGGCTAGGACCAGGTTGTTTCTTTTGTTCGGATTTGTCCTGTTTGCCCGGTTCTTTTTGCAAGGTTTCCTCATTTCGCCGGATTTTGTCTTTTGTTCTGGGCTGCGCCGGCGCCTTGGGGGTCGGTCGAAAGATTGATTTCACAAACTGATCGGTATCGAACGTGAAGTTCCCGGTAAAAGAGGTATTATTGGACGCATTGCGACCGCGATCCTTGAGCTGCAGATTGTTGCTGAATTTAAAACCAGACGATTGGCTAAAGCTGGTTTTTAGCCAGCGGAAAAATTGGGGATTGTACCGCGTGCTGAACGATTGATCCAGATCGGTCAGTTCGCCGATCTCAAGCTTGCGCAATGATCCCCAAGGATCGGTCGAATTTCTCAGATCGTTTTTATAGGATCGGGAGAAATCGATGGTCAAGCTTTTGAACGGTTGAACGCCCAATTGGATATCGCGCGAAATAATCGCCTGCTGATTATTGGTGAACACGCTATCTCGAGTCAGCGCACGGGAGCTGGAAATATTGCCCGAAGTCCTGAGATTGAATGTCGTCGGAAAATAGAAGAACTGCAGTTCCGCCAGCTTTTTAATAATGGGGGCATTTCCCAGCCATTTGAACGGCCGAATGGATTTGTCGCGCGGAAATGGAATGCCGTAGCTGATATTCGCCGCATGGCTGACGCGCTCCGAGTAAAAATGCGTTGAGGTGGTGTCGTGCGATTCCGCAGTATTGTAGTTAATAGCAAGCTGATCGATGGTGTTTTTGATGAAGAAATTATTGGATCGGGTGTTCTTTTTCAAGGATACGCCCCAACCGAAGCTGCTACTGGCACTGCGACTGATGATCTTTTGCAATGAATCCGCTTTCTCGTATAAGATATCGCTACCTGGCAGATATTTGGGAGTTGCGACGCGGCGCGAATAATTGAAATTTACCGGCAGTGAGAGTCCCCACGAGCTGGGCAGAAATTTATTTACTGCGACATTACCGCTGAAATTGCTACTGGTTTCGTTATCGCCTCGGCCAAATCGTTCGTTGATATTATGGAAATCGGCGTCCTTTTTATTGATTTCCCCATTGATCCCAAACACATCGGCCACTTGCAATTCAACACGAGATCGGTACGCGAAACCTTTATCCTTTCGAACGCCCGAAAGCCGCAACTCATTAACCCAAATTTCACCCCAAAACGGGAGATTCGTATTGGTGCTGTACGGCGAGTCAATATTGGAGATATTTTTAACCCCTAACACCAACTGTCGAATGTTGGTCAGCGCTGGACGTCCTTTGATTCGATAGTGCCGGGTCCCGTCAGCAAAAGTGGAGTCGATGAGGCCAGTGACGGAATCGATCTTGGTGCTCTGTTTCAAGGCTGCGATGGTAGCTAAATCGATCTCGATGTCATTGCTTTCCCAGCCCTCGAACACCAGCGTGCGATATTCGAAGTAATTGTTATCGTCCGAGCCAAACCGGAGGAATAGCTCGATGCTGGTTTTGTCCTTCGAAAAATTAGTGCCTCGGGCATCGCCGCCATGCACGAACATCTTCATCTTTTTATAATTGATGTAATCTTCCGCCTGGAAAAACGTCTTTCGCAGGATGCCGTTCGCGCCAGGTTTCAAGCCATTGATCTGCATGATCAGCGATTGCTCTTTTTGCTCAATTCGATAGACGCGATCGATCACCCCCCGAACTCCCGGCGGTGGGATATAATCGTCGTTATCATGCGTATTGGTCACTGCCGCGACTACGGTGGTATCGTTAGATGCGTCGTAAGGACTGAGGTCATCCGGCGCTACGCCCATTTCCCGCCAGTCATTCCCCACCAGATTGATTTCAGCGATTTCAATTTGGGTTTCGGTGGCACTGCTATCGATCCAGATGCGGGCGAACTCGATGCGCGATTTGTCCGGGTTACCGATTTTCTTCTTGTAGTCGATCATCGGAATGCGATACATGCGCCAGCCGTATGGGTTATCCTGGCCGCCTTTGATATAAGCGGTATCGGGATGATCGTCGGCCAGCGAAATGCTGTATTCAAAATAGTCATTTCGCATGTCCAACGAGCCATTGCCGTTAAGGTCCTCGGAATCAGGAAAGCGGCCGCCTGGGTCACGCTCGTTCCCCTCTGTCCCATTGATATAATCGTAATTATAGCTGCCGGTAGAATACTCCCAATCGTCGTAGCTAATGGGCTCGCCCTCATCGCGCACGCCGTTCTTATTCAAGTCCCACCAATCTTCTGGGTCTTGACCGTTCATCCCATCGATCCCGATATCTTCACCCGTATCCAAGACATTGTTCTTGATGCCATTGATCGGGATGTCTTCGGTATCCAAATTGCCATTGGGGATGACATCCTCAGAAATCTGACCCAGATCGATATGCAGCCGCGCTTTGCTGTTGTTGCGCTTGACCCAGATTTCAATGAATTTGGTGTCGGATTGATCCGCATAACCTGCGGACAGCCAACGCATGATGCCCCCCCAGGATTGCTCCGGGCGGTAATCCGGGTCGTTGGGGAGTTGCTCTTTCTTCACTGGTTCGAAGTTCATCACCAATACATGGACCCGCTGCGGTGTATTGGGATTGTGGGTATCGCGATTGGGCCAAATTTCATTAATAGCCCGTTGTTCGTATGGATTCCACCATTTCAACCGGCCCCGCTTCTTATACACGTTAAAAGTGACTCGCCAATCATTGGTCGGATCCGGGATTCGCCCCACTTCCAGCGGTGAGGAGCATTCCCGCCAGCCATTCCGGATCACTCCCAGCGGAGTGATTTTTTTGGCGGCCTCGAAATCATCAATATACGCCACCCCGTCCGGATCTTTGGTGGCCTCATTATTGAGGGTATTGGGATTGGGCAGAATTTGTGCAATTTCGCCCTCGAAATTGAAGCGCGATGGCGCTTTGGTCGAGATTACGGGAAACGCATCGATGGCACGGGTGAGAAAATTTGGTTCAAACTTGATCGAGCTATTAATATCCCAAATCAGATTCCGCATCGGCCCTTTGCCAACGCGAACTTTCTGGTCCAGGGTACTTTGATTCATATAGAGGAACGTGCCACCAATAAACGAATTTTCCCATAGCTTATATTCGCCGCGCATTCCCAAAAGCGTTTTCTTCTCCGATTGGAACATCTCATTGCGCTGGTAATTGATCTGCACGTTGGCGGCTGGATTGGTGGCCTCTTCGCGCAATATGGTAAGCTTGCCTGAATAATAGTCGATAATATAATCGGTGTCCTTCCGAAGCTGTTGGCCGTTCAGGATCACCTCCTCTGACTCTGGGATCACATTAAACCCTAAATCGTAATTGGCGCTGCGGTTTTTTGATTTTACTTGAATATAAAATTTGCTGTCGTTGATGATTTCGCTCTGAATAGTGGAGTTATACATTTTGGTGACGAATTTTTCCTTTGGGAGCTCGATGTTCTTCTCGGCATCACCTTCAAAGGCGTACGATTGGGCGAACGGTTCCAACCGAGGAAATTCTAATTCTCCCTCACCAAGCCGGATATAATTGGGGTTATCATCGACTGCGTTGTCGGGATTGGGATTGCCATTGATATCGAAGCGGTCCAGACCGAAGATCTTGAGGTAGGAATTAGAGCCGTACGATTCCTCGTCATTACCAGATGGGGTATCAAAAAAGATTTTGAGCTCAAAGCCATTGGGGTCAATATTGCGGCTGCCCAGATAATAGACATTGCGTTGCATCAATTTCCAGGTTCGGTCGCTGGGTCGCGGGTTTTGCGGTTTCAGCATTCGCAAAAAAATGGTGGTTTGTTGCTGCGGATCAAATTCAACATCGCCATAGGTCACACCACCCTTGGTGCGATAGGCCACGGCCACCATTTCGTTGTCAGATACTGGCACAAATAATTTTATTTTGCCCAGATCGGTCCATAAAAAGTAATCCTTTTGCTGTTCCAGTCGGATCCAGAACCCCCGGGCGTTTTCGGAGTTGATGATGGTGGTGTCCCTGCGAGCCAGCGTTGCGGAATCAGCCAACGCCCAGCCGCGAATTCGCCCTTCTTTCTGTTCATAGCCAGGGCCAGATTTATAGAGTTCAAAATTGGTAATGACACGACTGCTGATGTAAGTCCGTGCCCCGCTGGTTGGATCAATTTTTTCATATTGGGAGCGATATAAGCTGTCCACAAAGAAATAGACGCCGTTCATGAAGTTGTAGTCTTTGATAATCATCTGGCCTTCTTCTGCGCCACCCGTGATCGACAGCGTCTTGTTCTCGCCTTTCTCTTGACTGGCGATGGTGGTTAAATGGAAGTTGCCGATCTGCGATTCGGTTTTAATGCCGAACAGACCGCTATTTTGGGCACTGAACGAGACAAATCGGGTAGCTGGCAATGATAAAGAGATATTGCCAGCCTGAACGGACTGGAGAATCTCGTCATCATAACCGGTGTAATTCAATTTCACGGTATTTTCGAAATCGAATGGCCGCTCGCTATCCTGATCCACGCTAACGGTCACTTTATCTCCCACGTTGCCCTGAACCTTGAAGTTCTGGGTTTGCTCCATTTTGAAATTGTAATTGGAGCCACGACTCAAGGCATCCCTCACCTGGCTGCGGCTTTCATGCCGAAGACCGCCCTGGATATTGATCTGGCCAGTGACGGACAGCGAGACGCGATCGCCACCAAAGATGGTCTGAAAGGCCCTGCTCCGAATGCGAACCGGGATGGCAATCTCGATCCCGCCTTTGCCCTGTTGATCCGCTTTGTCGCCAGTGAGCTGCCGAATTTTGTAATTCTGCCATAGTATGTTGAGATTCTGTTGTCGGAAATAATCGCTATATTCCTTTAAGGTATATCGCGCTGGCAGATGAACCGGCTGACCAAATAGTGTTTCTTGTATGGTAACATATTGTCCCGTGCTATCAATATCCACGGTTCGCTTGAAACTGCGGGGGAATAAATTGAGGAGTGGTCGGCTGGGACCGTTCAGCGACAACCAGGCCTCTGGCTCCCGGTCGAACAACGAAATGCCATAATGTTGATTGGAATTGAGCTTCAATCCACAATAGCGATCCCGATCAGAGCTGAACCCAGAGGCAGTGACCAACAGAATGGATGAAAAAAAAATCGAAATCAAGACAATTTGCTTCGCTGAAGATTTCGATCCGATGTGAATGCCAAATCCCATGAATTTCGTCGTCTTATTTGAAAGCTCTCGCATGAACTCAATAGTTAAACTTGCCATGATGCCAAAGGTTCAGGACAATTTTCACTCCCAGAGATGTATGATCAAATTGTCATGTCATTCCAAAACTTCAGGAGTTGCCCTGAACCATGCTGACAAGATTACTACCGTCAATTTTGGTGGCAGTGAGGAACAATTTTGTCCCGCAACCATCTCCCATGCCACGGTCGGCGATGACCGCAATTCGATAGGTCGCCAGACTTCTGGCGCTGGGTCATGAATATTGAGATGGTAGGGAACATCAACGCAAACCAAGCCAGCTTTGCTGGACAAGGTTTCAATCATAAGAAACCAAATAAACCAGTCGCAAGTTTAACTATCGACCTCCGTGGTTAAGTGAGCAGTTGAATCATTTCGTTAGAGTCGCTGAATATCAGAGGGCAGGGGACTATTCCTCGCATTCTCAATTAATTTTTCTAATATAACTTCTACCGAAGAAATCGAGTTCCCATTGTTATGTACATTTTATCGAAACATATTCTCCGCCAACATGTCGGTCCTTTTTTGTTTGGCTTCTTCATTATCACCTTGTTATTCCTGCTTAACCTGGTGTTCAAAGAGCTGGGCCGAATTTTAAGCAAAGGGCTGGAGATTTGGGTGATTGCAGAGTTTTTTGCTTTGAATCTTGCCTGGATTGTGGCTCTAGCTGTGCCGATGGCCGTGCTAATGGCCAGCTTGATGAGCTTTGGCCAGCTGTCCGGCGATAATGAGATTACCGCCATTAAAGCCAGCGGTATTAGTGTTTATCGCATCGTTCTGCCAGTGCTCATTGCCGCCGCGTTGCTCAGCCTGTTCCTCATCTGGTTCAATAACGAAGTCTTGCCAGATGCCAATCATCGGCTGCGCTTATTGGCTCGAGATATCGCGATCAAAAAGCCCACGGTGAGCCTTGAACCAGGCTATTTGAACCATGATATCCCGAATCTATCGATCCGGGTAGAACATCTCAGCGAGGAGAAAAACCTGTCGCATATCCGGGGTGCGGTTATTTTTGACAAGAATGATCCTCAGGTCAATCGGAGCATCGTTGCGAAGCGTGGCGAAATTTTCGTGAACCAAAAAGCTGGCCTGCTTCAGATCATCCTGTTCGATGGGGAGATACATGAAGTCAACACCGATCGGCTCGAAAATTACACCCGCATCCAATTTGAGAAACATGCGCTGACCATTCCAATACCCAACATGGTCCTTCATCGGTCTGAGTCGAGCTATCGGGGGGATCGCGAGCAAAGCGCGCAAATGATGCGCCAGGAAATCGCAAATAATCTTTCGTTGATCCAAAAGCGGCGCCAGAATCTCATGAGCACTATCCAATCCCAAATCCAACATTATTTCGTCGGATATTCAGCATCTCCACCGTCCACCCCAGCAGATGTTTCCAGCGCGCCATACGAGACGCGCTCCAGCCTCCCCGTTCCGCAAGCTTCCGTATCAGGACAAGCGCCATCATTGCCGGAGCCGAGAGGCGATGTCAGTTCTGGTTCGAGTGTCCCTACCCAGCCGATTTTGAAAGAGAGCGATAAGCATTCCCCTCGAATGCAGACCTTGCTTGCTCGGCAGATTCGGATTCATCAAAACTTGCTTCAGCGGATCAAAAGCGAGCACGAGATTAATCGGAGCTACGAGCTCACCAATAATAAATTGCTGGTCGAGATTTACAAGAAATATTCGATCCCGTTTGCCTGCATTGTGTTCGTTCTCATCGGCGCTCCTCTGGGAATTATGGCGCGGCGCGGCAACATGGCCGTCGGGGGCGGCATCAGTCTGGTATTTTTCATCATCTATTGGGTCTTTCTCATCGGTGGCGAAGAATTGGCGGATCGCGATTTGATTTCTCCGTTTCTCTCCATGTGGCTGGCAAACTTCATCGTGGGCGGCTTTGGAATTTATCTCCTAATCCGGACCGCTAAGGAAGCATCTTTCATTCATTTCGATGTGTTCATGAAACTGATTCCAAAACGCCTCCGGAGGAAAATGCAATGAAGATTCTGGACCATTATCTAAGCCGAAATTTTCTGGGGACGTTGGGATTTGCGCTGGTTGCCTTTTGTGCGATTTATATTATCATCGATGCCGTGGGTTTCATGGACAAGTTCATCGATCAACATGTCTCGATCCTCATTGTAGCGAAATATTACTTGTACTATCTGCCATACATCATCATCTTGACCCTGCCGGTGGCGACCCTGCTTGCCAGCCTGTTCAGCGTTGGACAACTGGCGCGCTACAACGAATTGATCGCCATGCAGGCATCGGGATTGTCGTTGTATAAGATCCTTTCGCCCTTGTTTGTGCTTGGAATTATCATCAGCTTAATTTCCACCTATGTTGGCGAACGATTCGTTCCTTATGCCAATCAGAAGAAAAAGGAGGTGTACCAGACCCACGTCGATAAAATCAAGAAGGTCAGCGCTGAGATACCTACCCGGGATATTACGATGCAGATCGATAATCATCGCTGGCTATTGATCGGATTCATCGAGCTGAATGATAGTACCGCTTACAAAGTCAGCGTGCATCATTACCGGGATAATTCCCTGGTGGAGCGCATCGATGCCGCTCGGATGCATTGGCGGAGGGATCACTGGTTGCTGCTCAATGGGCTTATCCGGCGGTTCGAAAACCAGCAGGAGAACGCACAGCCGTTTCAAGAATTGGCAGTGAACGATTTACGGTTCCGTCCCCAGGATATTGCTCGGGTTCAAAAAAAGGCCGAGGAAATGAGCTACTGGGAGCTCAAGGATTTCATCAAGGAAATTCGCCGGACCGGCGGCAAACCCGATCGTTGGCTGGTTGATCTCTATTTAAAGCTATCCTTTCCGTTTGCGAATTTCATCATTGTGCTGTTCGGCGCACCGCTGGCATCGCGAAAGACCCGCAGCGGCACGGCCTTAAGTTTCGGAATCAGCCTGTTTATTTGTTTTCTCTATTTCGGCATTATTAAGGTAGGGCAAAGTCTCGGGCACAACGGGGCGCTCCCGCCATTGGTCGCCGCATGGATTGGAAATATTCTCTTCGGTCTCGGCGCAATCTATATCCTGATTCGATCTAACAAATAGCGACCAAGCGACAACCTGTTTGGCTGATGTCCTCTGCCTCTCTCAACAGGCCTGAAAACGCACGCAATAAAAATGAAACGGCCACGCCCCAAAATTCCTATCGTTTTTTGCTCGATTCATCAGCAAATTAGCAAAGCCGATCCAACAACCTGCGCCCAATTTCGGATCAAATCCCAATTAGAGATCTTGCCGCAGAAAATGCGTCTCACATTAATGTGAAAAATGCAGCACCAAAATGGCAGGCCAGCTCGCTCAGCCCGAAGCCAATGAAATCCGAGCCTGATCGTGCAATGTCATTCCTCCGAAGCCACGAATCTGCTGGTGAGCTGACGGTTGGCTCCGAAAAATAACAAACTGGTAGCATAGCCTGGCATGATATGTTAACTCATATTTGATATTTTGCGATAGCGAGCTACTATGGTTTGCAGGCTCGACGTTAGGGCCAAACGTTATTTTGACAAAAGAGGAGCATCATGATCGCGGTAGGATTTAGCGCTTGGTCAAAGGCGCTGAGGTGCTTTGCTTTTCGAACCCAGCGCATGGTCGCCAATGGCAAATGGAAATAGGCGTGATTGTTTCGCTTCGATCGTCAATTCGAGAACTGGGCTATAGATTATACTTTTTAATTTTGTAGCGCATGGTGCGCAAGCTGATTTTGAGGTTTTTAGCGGCAATGGATTTGTTGCCATGCGCCTTTTCGATCGCGTCTTTAATGACCATCCGTTCCGCATATTCCATTTTTTTGCGAAAGCTTTCGTGTTTATTTTGATTCAGAAACTCAGCCCGCTGGGCTTGACTATAATGATTGTAGATATTGAATGGCAAAAACTCTGGCAGAATGACATCGCCTTCTCCCAGCACCACCGCATTTTCCATCGCATTTTCCAGCTCCCGCACATTGCCAGGCCAGTCATATTCCATGCAGAGCTCGAGCGCTTTGTTCGAGACTTTCATCAGCGGTTTGTGATTTTCGCGACAAAATTTTTTGACGAAGTGCTCGATCAATAGGGGAATATCTTCCTTGCGCTCACGGAGCGGTGGGATGAAGATCGGAATGACATTGAGGCGATAATAGAGATCTTCGCGGAATTTTCCCTCCTGAATTGCTTGCTCTAAGTTGCGATTGGTAGCGGCAATCACGCGGACGTCCACTTTAATCGTGGTCGTTCCGCCCAGATGGGTCAGCTCTTTTTCCTGCAAAACGCGAAGCAACTTGGTCTGTACGCTCTCTGAAATATCACCAATCTCATCCAGAAAAATGGTGCCGCCATCGGCCAATTCCAATCGGCCTTTCTTCCGAGCGGTGGCCCCAGTAAAAGCCCCTTTCTCATAGCCGAACAACTCGCTCTCCAACAATGTTTCTGGAAGAGAAGCGCAACTGATCTCCACCAGTTTTTTTTCAGCCCGCGGGCTGTTATAGTGGATCGCTCGGGCAACCAATTCTTTCCCGACACCGCTTTCGCCACGGATCAACACCGTCGATTGGGTCTTGGAGACCTTGGCAATCATCCGATAGATCTCACGGATCGCCTTGCTATTGCCAATAATGTTTTCCAGTCGATATGAGCTTTTCAGTTGATCTCGCAATTGGATATTTTCAGCCAAAATCTCCTGTTCCTGGATGGCCTTCTTGACGGTCAGCAGCAGCTCATCTAAATCAAGCGGCTTGGTCAGGTATTCGTAAACTCCCTTTTTCATGGCTTCCACCGCCTCTTTCACTGAACTGTAGGCCGTCATGACAATGGTTTTCATGTTGGCATTAAAGGCGATAGATTTCTCATAAAGTTTAAGGCCATCAATATCTGGCATCCTGAGATCGGTCAACATCAGATCAAATTGCTCACGTTCCAATAGCCGCAACGCTTTTTTCCCCGATTCTACCCCCACTACTTCGTATCCCTCGTCGCGGAGAATCTCCACCAAACCAGATAATGTGTTTAAATCGTCTTCCACGATTAAAATTCGTGCCATGGGAACACCACCTATTTCATTGTTATGGGTGAAGTAGCTGGTTAAAGATAACCGGGCCAGACGTTAAGCTGCAAATCAATCAATGAGACGGAACCAACCGTCAGAGCCGCGATATATTCGATTTATTCCCCCAAAGACCATCTGTCATGCGAGGATCCTCGAATCTTATTCCCCCGAATCAAAGAATTTTGCTGAGCGCCCCCAGTCGCCCGAATGACTTTTAGGGACCACTATCGGCATCTAACAATATGCGATTATTCCGCTCGCCTACTTCCGGTACACAATTCTAAGTCTGAATTGACTTTTTCATTTTGCAACACACGCAAATGAAAGCGTACCTGAAAGGTCCTATTGTCCAATATACTTGGCTCATTGCAGTAGGCTCTTTGCCGAAAAAAATCACATGGGTTCCTCGGAAGCTAAAAGATCGCTTCTCCACTTTCTGCTGATCGTGATGACAGCGTTATCCATTAGTGATATTTTTGTTCGGGCCTATTTGATGCTGAAACGAAAACTTACTCTTCTACCCCAATTTGCCTATCAGTAAAAGAATTTTTAATCCAATGTCCCTAATTTCGCCAGATTCATCTTCGCTCATGGGACTTTGGCGTCAACCTAAGCGGATGAACGAAGATAGCTATCGTGCTGAGGAGCGAAACGACGAGGAACCCCTTCGATAAACGCGTATTGGCCCGATAAGTTAAGGGATTCATGGCTTCCTGCGGCTGCTCAGAACGATTGTTCTTGATTCAGTTGAACCCTATGGCGAACTGGCGATCAGTTGCTTCAATTTTATGATTCTTCGTTCAGGCAAAAATAAAATAACTCCTCGCCCATCTCGGCATTCACCGAGACGGGGTAGACGGAGTGACCGTAAAAGCTGAAATATTGCCCAACTCGTTTAAGCCTTGAATTGCAGCGACATGGCCATTGAGGTACAGCATCGAAGATGACATCGATTTGTAGGTAACCGAGCGAACTCTCCATCAGCTTTTCGATGCAATCCCTAGGCTGTCGGCTTGAGCGAAGTTCGTCAATCGAAAAAATGAAGCGAACCGCTCGAATCGGATGATTTTAATCTTATTTCGGTCTAACTGGCTTTCTGGACTTTTGCTTTTCTTTTCTTTGGACGAGTTTTTCCCGTAGTCCCACGCCAGATCTTACCTCTCCTCGTACGTCGATCTCCTTTCCCCATAGAATTGACTCCTCTCCTCATCTCTTTTGTTCAATCAAACAACGATGTGATGCATCATTATCCGAAAACATGACTCATGTCATGCACAAATGCTGCCGTAGTGCCGATGCTATTTCGCTTCGATTGCAAATGCCAATAACCGCCGAAATGTTTTATTGGCGAATGCTGGCATTTCTATCCTGATTTCAATTAAAAAGTGGTTTCTCATGAGATTCCTGAAAGTCCCGGCGTCCCGCGCCTAATTCATGCCTGAACGAAAACGGCAAATTTTAAGTGACACTCTCATTGCGAGCGGAGCGAAGCAGTTACTTAGCTTTATATGATTCAATGAGATTGCTTCGACATCCGCCAACTGGGGGACGCCTCGCAACGACTAGAAAACCTAAAAATAGGATTTTTCATTCAAGCATGAATTAAACTTCACATTTTCCATCAGAACATAATTGCTTTCAGCGTTCTGATGATGGGATTAAAAATTTTCGCTTACAATCTCCTGCAACGCAGAGATACATTTCATTAATTGATCTTCAGCGACATTGACAAAATGGCCGATCCGAATAACTTTATCGGCTAATTTTCCCTGACCCCCAGAGACCACAATGTGGTAGCGGTCATACAGTTTTTTTATGATGCTATTAGCGGATAGACCATCGGATAATTGGATGACCGTTAGCCCGTCAGCTGGCATTTCGGGAAAAATGCTGAAGCCGGCCGAGGCCAATCGCTGCCGGAAATTGGTGGCTAGGTTGGTGTTATTTTGCCACCGAGCCTCAAGACCCTGGTGTTGGATTTGTTTCAAAGTCCATTCGGCCGCGATGATGAGCGGAATGGCTGGGGTGAAACTGGTGCCTTTGCCGAGCCGCAGCGCCTGGCGCGCCCGACTGAAATCGAAGTAGTAGCGCGGAAGGTCGGATAGCTCGCTATAGCGCCATGCGCGTCGGTTCAATGCGACAAAAGATAGCCCTGGCGGAAGCCCCAGCCCTTTCTGAGAAGCCGTCAGGGCCACATCGATCCCCCAGCGATCCATTTGTAGCGGAATTACCCCGGCCGAAGATATGGCATCGACAATAATCAATGCGTCGGTGAACGAACGAATCGCCGGGGCAATATCCTCGATCGCAGTCCTCGCGCCAGTAGATGTTTCGCAATGGGTCAAAAAAATTGCTTTTAAAGAGCGGATCGACGAAACCAGCGCCCTCAGCTCATCGGGTTCAACGCTTTTGCCCCAGGGAATTTTGAGTGAAGTGACCGATAGACCAAAAGCAGTGGCAATTTGGGTCCAGCGTTCGCTAAACTTGCCGTTTTCAACAACTATGACCGAATCTCCCGAGCTGAACAGATTGCTGATCACCGCTTCCATGGCGCCCGTCCCGCTGGCTGTGAGCGTCACCACGTCATGCTTGGTCTGGAACAAATATTTCAGCGATTGAGTGAGCTGCTGAAATAGTTCCAAAAATTCACTCCCACGATGATACACCATCGGTTGCCCCAAAATGTGTTGCACCTCAGGGGAAATCGGTGCTGGCCCCGCGGTTAACAATAACTGCTGATTGGTGACTGGCTCCATAGGTTGACTATCCCGATGATTCACTTGCGGATACTGAAGCTCGCAATAATTCCAGCATGGCCTGCCAGATGTAATCCTTCCCCTGCCCAGTCTTGGCGGAAAAAGCGATCACCGCTGCAATGCCCATTTGAGCCGCTTCGGCTTCGAGCGTTCGGATGGCAACCGAAGCCTGACTGCGAGAGAGCTTATCGATTTTTGTGGCAATCAAAAGTGTCGGCAAACCCAACTCCTTGAGCCATCCAATCATTTCTCGGTCCAAATCAGTGATGCCATGCCGGCTATCGATGATCAAGATCATTCCGATTAACAAACGGCTTTGGGTTAAATACGATTCGATCAATTGCCGCCAGGCTCTTCGCTCCTGCTGAGACACCTTGGCATAGCCATACCCTGGGAGATCGACAAGGTAAAATGTGTCATTGATCGAATAAAAATTGAGCGTTCGAGTTTTTCCCGGGGTGGAACTGATTTGCGCCAGCCTGCGGTTGCCCACCAATCGGTTAATTAAGCTCGATTTCCCCACATTCGATCGACCGGCCACCGCGATCTCTGGCAGGCGACGAAATCGAATATCCTGGAGACGGGCAACGCTGGCGATGTATTTTACTGATTTCAATTTCATGATTCACCCAAAACCAGCGCGGCATTCTGACAACCAATTCACCTCATCTGATTCCCTATTCAGAATATCCTTTGCTGAATCCACTCCACGGCATGATAGTTGTCTCAACCATAACGAACCGTCGATCTTTCGATCCCGCGAAAAACATCCGGTTGAGCCAATACAAAAAAAATCTTCCCAAACTCACGTGACTGGCAATTTAGGAAGATTGCATAGATGAAGAAAGCCCAGAACGGCTAAGCCGTCTTTTTTATTTCATGATAAATGAACAAAACGTCGTTTTTGTTTTTCACCGATTGCTCAGTGATAATCACTTTCTTGACATTTTTCAGGTCTGGAAGATTGAACATAATATCGAGCATAATATTTTCCATGATGGCCCGAAGGGCGCGCGCACCAGTTTTGCGTTTCATCGCCTCTTTCACGATGGCTCGGAGCGCTGCCTCCTCGAAATCCAGTTCAACGCCATCCAATTCGAACAACTTTTTATATTGCTTGGTCAGGGCATTTTTGGGCTCGATCAAAATCGAATAGAGCGCCTCTTCCGAAAGTTCCTCGAAAATGCATTCAATGGGCAGCCGACCGATCAATTCTGGGATCAGTCCAAACTGCAACAGATCCTCTGGTTCCACCATCTGGAGGATCTCATTGATCTTTCGATCTTGCTGTTTGCGAATGTCGGCGCCGAATCCCATGCCTTTCTTGCCGATCCGTGACGCCACGATTTTCTCCAGGCCATCAAACGCACCCCCACAAATAAACAGAATATTTTTCGTATCGATATTGATGAGATTCTGTTCCGGGTGCTTACGACCGCCCTTTGGCGGCACAGAGGCAATGGTCCCCTCCAGAATCTTCAACAATGCCTGCTGAACGCCCTCCCCAGACACATCCCGGGTAATCGACGGATTGCCTCCCTTACGAGCGATCTTATCGATCTCATCAATGTAGACAATGCCTCGCTCGGCACGCTCCACATCGTAGTCCGCGGCCTGCAAGAGGCGCACCAAAATATTCTCGACATCCTCTCCCACATACCCTGCCTCGGTCAATGTGGTGGCATCGGCAATGGTGAACGGCACCTGAAGAAACCGGGCCAATGTCTGAGCCATCAGCGTTTTACCAGTGCCTGTCGGTCCGATTAATAAAATATTGCTTTTCTCTAATTCAACTTCATCACTCACCAAGTCGGCAGTTTCCACCCGCTTGTAATGATTGTACACTGCCACGGAAACGATTTTCTTCGCGGTTTCCTGTCCGATCACATAATCATCCAGCTCACGCTTGATTTCCGCAGGGGTGCGAATTCGACTCTTTGCAATCAAAGCGCGGCGATTCATATCCTCGCGGATAATCTCGCTGGCGTTTTTCACGCATTCATTACAAATGTACACATCCGGACCAGTGACGATGCAATCAACCTGGTTGGAATTTTTCCCACAAAAAGAACAAATGAACAATCGCTCTCGACGTCTGCCGTAATTATCCATGTGAACCTCAAATTTCCATTCGTTGTTGCGGTTAGGCTATTTTTTCTTGCGTAGATCTTTACGCACCATGATCTCATCCACAATCCCGTATGCCTTTGCCTCTTCAGCAGACATAAAGAAGTTGCGATCAGTATCTTTTGCTAATTTTTCGATGCTCTGCCCAGTATGATAAGAAAGGATTTTATTAATCTCCTCGCGGATCGTTAAGATTTCTCTGGCTTGAATTTCGATGTCGGTTGCCATTCCTTGTGCGCCTCCCCAAGGCTGATGGATCATGATCCGCGCGTGGGGCAGTGCCGCTCGCTTATTTTTCGCACCAGCAGCCAACAGCACCGCGGCCATGCTGGCAGCCTGACCTAAACAAATCGTCGCAACATCCGGCTTAATATACTGCATCGTGTCGTAAATCCCCAGCCCCGCGGTAACATATCCCCCGGGACTGTTAATATACATATACACATCTTTCTCAGGATCTTCGGCCTCCAAAAACAGCAATTGGGCAATGGCCAGACTCGCCACTGTATCATCGATGGTCGAGCCGATAAAAATGATTCGCTCTTTTAATAGCCGCGAAAAAATATCGTAAGCGCGCTCGCCGCGTCCTGTTTGTTCGATGACAATCGGAACTAAACTCATACCTTCCACCTCATCTCATTATTATCCATGAACCAGATCATCCTATTTATCCATTGAGGTTTTTAAATCAATTCCCATAACGGTTGTTTTACATTTTTCGTCTCCATGAGACGAAGCACATCACCACCATGGAATGCGGTCATCTACCATTCAGCATCCATGAATGAAATCTTTCGCCTTCACGGGTTTGAGCCTCGATGCTGACCAGATAAAGATGAGCAAAGCACGGCTACTCAGTTCCAGTTATATAATTTCCACTAACAGGCTGAAGTATCGTGCCTGCGCATGGGAGCATCTCTACTTTCATTGGGCTTAAAAAGCAGCATTCAGAAAAATCCTGCTTTCGCGGGGTTGAGCCAGCCTGATGGAATCCCGCTTTTTTCAGTAGCGATTAATTAAACCTAATTCGCTTTTACCGTGCCGCTGCTTTTGCCTCGTGATCACAATAAAGCATCAAGCGCTAAATTTCAATTCTGTACGAGCGCTCATGCATGGGGGCTCAGATAGGTGGCGAGGCTCCTTTTGTCCATAAACTCTTTAAGCATTTTGGAACATGAAAAGCTCGGACCTCTGCCATCTCGAAGCTTGTAAGCGCAACATGTGCTACTGGGTGCGAAACCCACTTAACAAATCCAACCTTCATCCCCAGCACCGTTTCTTTGAATCGCGCCCTTGGCTGATTGGGCCATGCTAATGAATGATCATGTCCTGCGCTCTTTGGACGTCTCGATAGGTGACGATCTTATCTTTAATGATGGCACTCTTGGTGAGCAGATCAATGACCTTTTTTTCGAGAATTCGGTGCATGACCTGCTCGCGCTTTTTGGGATCGCGATATTTACTGCGAATTGCTACCGCATTTTTTCCTGCCAATCGAGCCATGGTTTCAATATAGTCATTGATTTCAGCTTCATCGACCTTGATGTTTTCCAACTTAGCGATTTTTTCTTTGATCAGTAGCCACTTCAAATTCCAGATCGCATCAGCTCGATATTTGTCGCGAAGCTCCTGAGCATCAGCCGCTTGATTTTGCTCGCTATTCATGTCTTTGATGAATGCTTCCAGGAAATTTTCGATCATGTAATCGGGCAACTCTATCGGATTGCTTTTTACGACCTCATCCATGATGCGGCTGGCGAGATTTTGTCGGGTGCGCTCTTCGGCCTGCTGTTCTAAATTTTTGCGAATCGCCGCTTTGAGCTGATCCAATGTCTCATAAGGACCAATGTCCTTGGCAAATTCATCGTCTAATGCCGGGAGTTCTTTCTGCTTGATTTCCTTCACCGTAATCTCATAATACTCATACGGCTGATTGGATTCGTTCGGGTTCGGGTTTTCTATGGGCAGCGAAACGCGTCGGGTTTCCCCCGCCTTGACACCGATCAATTGTTCGACAAACGACGGATCGGTTTCCTCGCCGTCCAAATAGAAGTAACGGTTTTCGTACTTTTGACCAATCAATGGCAAGCCGCCGGCATCGACTTTTTGGACATCGGCGACGATATAATGGCCGTGCTGGGCAGCACCATCGAAGGTGGACATGGTGGCCTGCTGTTCGCGGAGGTTTTCGATGACGTCCTCCAAGTCGTCATCCGTAATTTGATAGATTTCCTTTTCGATTTCAAGCGCCTGGTACTTTTTTAACTGCACCTCTGGCTGGATCTTTATGACAGCTTTAAATTGTAATCCTGCCGTGCGATCGTAGCTGACCGATTCCAATTTTGAAATATCGTACAGTTTCAAATTGTTCGCCTTTACGGCTTCTTCCAAGAAATCGGGAATGGAATCCTCTGCGACCTCACGTTCGATCTTCGGACCTAATGCTTTTTTGATCAGATCAATCGGGACTTTTCCCTTTCGAAAGCCTTCCCATTGGATCGTCTTTTTATATTTGGCATACGCGTCATCAAACTTGGTCACCAGTTTTTCATAGGGGATTTTCACTTCCACGACCCGTTCCCATTGCCCTTGTTCTTCAATATGAACTTCCAAGTTCCTCTCCTGTGTTTAATTTCACCAATTCAATTTTCTCGTCTCTCGAGTGGTTATTCATCGAAATCGTCCTTGCAACCGCCGTCAGCGGCCGACAGATCAGCATTGGTGCGAGAGGGGGGAGTTGAACCCCCACACCACAAGGGTACTAGATCCTAAGTCTAGCGCGTCTGCCAGTTCCGCCACCCTCGCTTATCTTAACGCTGTTGAATATAAAAACTTTTAGCGCAATTGTCAATCTTTTTTTCAACTTGTTCCATGAAAATTTTTGGTATTGAATGCCAGATCCATGGAAAAGTTTCAATTAAAAATGCCATTGCTTGAGCATTATCCAGCCTGACATGCTGACAGTACGAAAAATTTGGGACTACATTTTTGTCGTTGAAGATCGCCTCAACCCATCCAGCAACCGAGAGTCGTTGCCAACGTCCCTCCACCGACTGCCGCACGGTCAGAGAAGGAACCATCGCTTATTCTTAGCGAATTTTGGATGAGATGACCAGGCGGATGGGGCCACATGGCGAATGCCGGAGTACCAGGCTCGTTTTCCTCCGAAAATTGATAGAGAACCAGACGAGCTGCCGCAACGGCCTTTAGCAAATGCATTCAGCCATCGAGTCAACTTTTTTGCACCCAATAAGGGCATTTCATGTCATCGGGCAACTAACGATGGACACTACCGTCATGAATATTTGTTAACAGCCATGAATAACACTTGACTTCAGAAGATTTGGTTCATATATTTAGTGTCATTTTTTAAGGTCTCTGAAGATATTCGGTAAATCGATGGTGACGTTTTGGAAAAGAAAGTTTTCATTACCATGGCTGGCAATATCGGCTGCGGCAAAACAACAGCCGCAAAATTGCTGAGCCACCATTTTGGCTTTGAGCTGTTTGATGAACCTGTAATTGATAACCGCTTCCTGCGAGATTACTATGCCGACATGAAGCGCTGGTCGCTAACCTTGCAGTTAGAGTTTCTCATTCGACGCGTGGAACATCATGAATTAATCAAAACTGTGCCCAAATCGTGCATTCAGGATCGCTCGCTTTATGAGGACCCCGAGGTGTTTGCCAAATACCTGCATGGTTTAGGCAATATGACCAATGACGAGCTCAAGCTCTACCTTGAATATTTCGAGCGTCTCAATAAAGACCTCATTCGGCCGGACTTGATTATTTATCTTGAGGTAGATGATGTCAGCATTTTGTTGGATCGAATTCGAACTCGAGGTCGAAAGGAAGAGCAAGGGATAACCGCCGATTTCTTGAAAGGATTGGGTGGTTATTATATCAGTTTCCCCCAAGTTTGCCAGCAAAAATATGGCATTGCAGTGATCACCTACAATGTCACCGCCAAAGATATCCGCAGCCCAGCCGGAAAAGAGGAATTCCTCTCCATCATCGCTTCGGCTTTAAAGTAAGCTGGATGAACCAAGTTTGAGGATGGTCAGCTGCTACTGAGCGTGTCGCCACTGGGATGACCAACGGTCGAAGTTTGCCAGGACGATGCCCGAATTCGAGGGTACTCTGGCATCCGAGTGCTCAAGCAATCCAATATCGGCTGGCGATCGGCACGACATAGGATGCAGATCGGCTTCAGAGACGATAGAGGCACTTCACGTTCGTCTGAATGAAATTGGGGATAGGGGGCTTATCCATGATCGAATTTCATTTGTTCGACGCATCAATGAAGTGGTAGGAATGGGATGAACGAGCGCGGAGTGCGCTGAAAATGAGAGATATTTTTGCATTTTGATTTGAGATAGAAGTTCGGCAAGCGGCAATAGTGAGGATTATTCATGATAAGTTGTTGTAGACGATTTTTTAAGCAATAATGAAATGAGATTGATGGAGGATGTTTGGTATGATGACTACTGCTGATTACATTGCAATGGAAGAACGATATGGTGCGCATAATTATCATCCGCTGGACGTGGTCATTAGATCCGGTAGAGGGGTATGGCTGGAAGATGTGGACGGTCGAAAATATATGGATTTTCTGGCAGCCTATTCTGCGGTCAATCAGGGCCATTGCCATCCGCGCTTGGTGAACGTGATGCAACAGCAATGTCAGGTGTTAACGCTCACGTCTCGAGCATTTCGTAATGATCAATTACCGCTATTAGCCAAAGAGCTCTGTGAGCTAACTGGCTATGAGATGATGTTGCCCATGAATTCTGGCGCGGAAGCTGTGGAGACTGCCATAAAAGCGGCCAGAAAATGGGGATACCAAAAGAAGGGAGTTGCGAACGATCAGGCGGAAATCATTGTTTGTGATGGAAATTTTCATGGCAGAACCATTACGATCGTTAGTTTTTCGCCCGAGCAGCAATACAAAGAGGGCTTTGGTCCATTAACCTCGGGCTTTAAGATGATCCCGTTCGGTGACGCAGACGCGCTGGAACGGGCGATGACTCCCAATACCGTAGCATTTTTGGTAGAACCGATTCAGGGGGAGGCTGGCGTGGTCGTACCAAATAATGGATTTTTGAAGCAAGCCAAACATGTCTGCGAGCAGGCCAGAGTGCTGTTTATCGCTGATGAAATTCAAAGCGGGCTCGGTCGTACTGGCAAAATGTTCGCCTGCGATCATGAGGGAGTTCGGCCAGACATGGTGACCATTGGCAAAGCGCTTTCCGGAGGAATGTACCCCATTTCAGCAGTTTTGGCGTCAAAGGAAGTTTTGGGGGTGTTTCAACCTGGGGACCATGGATCGACCTATGGCGGCAATCCGCTGGCCTGTGCCGTGGCGCGCGAGGCTTTGAAGGTGATTGTAGAAGAGCATTTATGCGAGCGGGCCGCTGAGCTGGGAGAATATTTGATGAGCCAGCTCCGCACCATCAATAGTCGGCATGTGGATCATTACCGGGGCAAAGGGCTATGGGTGGGAATTGTATTGAAACCAGAGGCTGGCGGCGCGCGCCGCTTTTGTGAAGCATTGAAGGATAGAGGCCTGCTCGCTAAGGAAACCCATGGCAATATCATTCGGCTGGCCCCGCCACTGGTGATTACCAAATCAGAAATCGACTGGGCTATTGAACGAATTGCCGAGGTGCTATCCATGGAATAACTCGTCAGCTTTTGGCTGGAAATAGCGCATCGGATAACAAGTTTGACAATCACATATCCAGAGAAGAGCGAGCAGGGATGATTTTTCAGATCAGGATCGCTTGCTCCAAAGTTTTATTCATTGGGTCGCCTTTTAGGCTGAATCAGGTTTGGCCGCTGAAAGCCATCGATCGCTTGGGTGCTAAGATACCAATTCTGCGTGAAAAAGGCGATGACTGATACTCTCATGGTTACCAGCAAAAATTCGGCTGGAATGGTGAGGATCATCGGGTAGCTCGTAAAAAATCGTTGCGCTGGTTGAGCAGTTTATTGACTCATGCTGTCCTCACCTTGGTGAAATTCAGCGCAACGCGCAATCGGAATATCATCATGATCTCCTGGAGCAAAGTTATCCTTACCAGCTCCCTGGGTGAGAGCCATGGACCGCTTTTTTCGCAGAAGCGCTGAGTCCCTGGAACCGCTCATTCATAAGGGGTTCAGTGAGCTTCCAGAAAGATAATGCATTTTTGGAAGCTCACGTCTTTTAATGGTACTATTTTAGCAGTAATAATTTGCTGGTAATACGAAACGATTGCTGGGAACCAGCGATGCCAGTCACCACGGCGTAATACACACCCGATGGCAAAGCGCCTCCTGCATCTGTCCTGCCATCCCAGTGATATTGGCGGGATCCATTCAATAGCTCGCCTTTTAACAGAGTTTTTACGTGTTGTCCTTGGATATTATAAATTGAAAGCCACACCTTGCATTCAGCTCTGGTCTGAAGCGAAAGGGTGAGGGTTTCATTGAATGGATTGGGGTAGCAGGCCAGGGTTAGCTGATCTTTCTCATCGGCCATGGACCGAGACGATGCAACGGCAAGCTCGCTGGGATACAGGTCTTTCCATTGGTAGAGGATTTGCTGGGACACAGCACTCCCAGAGGAATAGGACGTGCTGATTTCAATCAGATGAACTCGATCCCGAGCGTCCACGGCCAGTCGGATTTGATTGTATTGGATCGAATCCGGTTGTTCTGCCACCAATTGTGGTGATTCCCATTGGTCTTCGCGGCCGGAAGTCGCATAGATTCCCGCTGGGTTGCCTGCGACGGGCTGATATTGGATCCAATAGACATGAAGCTTTCCACAACTGTCGAGGGCCATTTGATGGGAGCCGATGACCCCAATTTGCCCAGATAGATTGTAGGGCGGTGACCAAGTATTATCGCCGCTGGAATAGCTGTAAACTAATTTGGCTGAGCCTATTTGGGGGTTTTGGCGAGGTGCTTGCAGCCAAACGATGTGTCGGATCCGTTGCTGATCCACAATAATGATTGGCTGCTGCGAAATGCCACAGGTGTCCTGATACACCATCACCGGCTCCAGCCACACATTGGCATTGAGCGGCTTTTTGGTGAAGTGGACAATGTCATAGCGGCTTTCTGGCTTTCCATTTATTTCTGCGGTTGAACATCCGACAAACGCCAGATATAAGGTGTCGTGTCCGCCAGCGAACAAGCTCGGGCTTCGCGAATGGCCTTTCGGCGATATAAAATTCAGAAATGGTCGGATTGGTTTGACAGTCCACTGCCAGGTAGTCATGGGTTTCCCACTCACCCATACACTGCGAAAATCCTCCCAAGCGACATAGATCATCCTATACTTGGTGACGCAAGCCGTAATGCATTTCGCTCCGACAGTATCTCGATTCTCCCAAAACAACTGGATGGACGATGGAGGCGGCGTGAATGGGAGGCTACTTACAAAAGCCCATTCCAAAATATAATAATCAAAAAAGGGCGCGTAGATCCCTGGCCGATCTTTTTGGACAAAAAATATGTGGCTCTGGATATTCCGATCGACTACCACCCACGGCGATGACACGATAGGTAGGAACACCCAGAAACACGGAACATTGCACATGTATGAGCCGCCATCGTGGATAATCTGATAGGTCAAGGTGTCATGTTGCGCTCTTATATTGGGATCAGATTGATAGACCCAGCATAAGCGCAGGCTTTGATCCGGGCTCACCGCCACATTAGAACAATCGCCTATCTTCCCTGGCATCCGACTGGCAAGCAGCAGTGGGCGCGACCAATCCTGGGATTGTGCGAATAGATGATTTATTCCCAATCCAATCCATAATAGCATTCCCCAAAATTGTATCCGCCGATATGAATTCATAGATATTCTCCTTTCAGCAATTTCAAGCGTTGGACAAGGGGACCATTCCTCGTTTAGGCCGACCGGCGCAAAGATGCAGATCCACGATTTCAACTTATCCCTGATATATCGCCCCTATTCCTATGGTGGTTGAGGGCGATGAATGCACCAAAATATCCAGCCACCTAATGATCGTGAATCATTTGATTAGCACCAGCTTATGGCAGAGCTGAAACGGCTCCGAGTTGGTGTTAGCCCTCCCTTTGGCCAGCAAGTAATAAATCCCAGATGGCAACGGTGTGCCGGTATCGGCGGTCCCATCCCACTGATATGAGAGCTCGCCGGAAATCGTTCGCTCCTCCCATAATTTTCGAACGCATTGCCCGGCAATGTTGTATATAGAGAGCGAAACATCGCATTCTTTTTGAGGCACCACCACGAGCGTGACTGTCTTATTGAATGGATTCGGATAGCTTTTGATGACCAATGCTTGCTGATCAGCACCTGCCTCATACCCAAGATGCTCTGCCACCATGGTGGGATTTAGATCGCGCCAAAGATATTCCAGCTCCCGCCAATAGACCTTTCCGTCTGGATTCAGATACGAGGTCATCAGGACCAGATGGAGACGATCGTTATCATCGAGCACTGGATTATTCCTAATACTGTATGATTTACCGATTTGATAATCAAAAGCTAAACTGGGTTCAGACCAAGCATCTTCTCGGCCATAACAATAATAAATACCTTCGGAATGTCCTTCGACTGAATAAAATTGGCTCCAAAATACATGCACGATATCATGACGATCAATAACCATAGTCGGTTGATCAAACCAAGAGATCCAGTCAGTTAAGAGCCGAGCATTGGACCAGTGCTGCCCATCGCGTGAAAAGCTGTAAAACAAACGAGAGTCAACAATAGACTTGTGAGGATCCCAAAGCTTCAGCCAGAGGATATGCCTGACCTGCTGTTGGTCTGTCATGATAATTGGAAACATCGCCGGGCAAGCAAAATCCTTATGCACTAGCACAGGTTCATGCCAGCGGCCCGTATGAAGAGGCTTTTCTGCATAATAAACGAAATTGAGATACATAAATTGCGGTCCGCCTATCGTATCAGAATCTTTATGGCCAATAAATGTCAGGTATAAATCATGAAAAATGCCGCTGACCAGAGATGGATTACCGGCACTACCACCATTTTCCATCACAAAATTTTGAAATAATGGCCCGGCAGGAATAATCCAGTTGGATTGGCCTCTCGGCTTGCTCAATAGAAATAGTGTCTCCATTTTAAGATACTCATGCCAGCAAAGATATAATGCCCCATTATTAGATAAGCAAACGGAAAAATCGATAATGCCGTAGCGCGGTAGCGCAAGTCGGAGCGTATCAACGCGCCACTGACCATAATAGGGTGCATCAGCAAATAGGGGAAGCTCCAGATGAACCATTTTTTCGAAATAGGTAGAATCTTGTCCATAACCTGATTCGATCCAGAAAAGATGGGCCAGGTTATCGTCGTCCACGATCACAGATAACGGATAGAAAGCTCTGAGTCTCCTAACTGGGAGTCGGAAAATAGGACGACTGAAATTGTCGTCTTTGAAGGAGAAATAGGCGATCGTATCATTATTCGTTGCCAACCAGGCGATGTGCAAAAACCCATCCTGGCTAAGATATAAATTGGATATTTTCGTTACCGTATTCGAAGGACCAGCGACCAAGAGCACTGGCTCCGACCAGGCGTGATCGCCCGCTCTGAGAGGCGACCACAGCACAATGAGCGCAGCCAGGACACTCACAAAATAGCGAATCGCAGTCATGGATCTGTACCTCCGATTACAATTGCTCAATTCTAATCCTCGCCCCATAGCTGGTAAGGCTTATGCAAATCGGTTAGCCGTGGCCCTGGGCGCCGCGAAACCAACTGCCATATAAAAGAATATGACCAGCGCCACGGCTACCGACATTGCCCAGCGCTTTATCTTCGCCGCTCACTCTTTCGAAATGAATGCCGGGCTAAGAGCTCGGAATTGGCTCTAAAGCATTGGTGGTTCCCAATATGAAGGTTTATTTGCATAATCCTCAAAAACATGGTAAGATGTACATCTGGATTCCCACAATTCAGGCCTACCATATGCTCCCGATATTATTTGGATTGTGTCATTAAATACTATCCAAGGATCAGGATCCTGCACAGCATAAACCTGCCACTTTCCTGTGAACGGGTAGGGCCGCCACCATAGCCTCGAATCATGCAGGGTCATTGTCCTGCAGCTTGTAGGAGAACTTCTGTTACCGACCTCCGAATAAAGGATGTAGAGATCTGGTGTGCTCATGTCGATGGTGCAATTCCATGCGGTCCAGCTATCGGGCGTGCCAGGGCAGGTCACCTCATCGCAGTCGCCATACCATAGCGACTTTTGCACCGGGATCGGCTTGGGGCTAAGGGAATCGCCGGACGGAACGAAACGAGCCATCTGCATTTTCAGCGGCTGGGGACCATTGGGGCCGCCCACGAATTTCCATTCTGCAGAGGCAAGAGCTTTGTTCAACCCACGCGGTTGCACCTGACAGGCAGATGGCTGATTGGGTGCCGTGGGGCTCTCCTGGTGCATGGAACAGGCCACCATAAGCACCAAGATCATGCAACACAGCGCGAAATAGGGCATCAGAGATTTCATAATATCCCTCCTTGAAAAATTTTATTCAGAAAAAGATTTAATTTTACCCAAATAAAAAACTGGTAAAAGGTCGCCTCTGAAGGATGGTCTCTGAGGTTCCAATAGAAGGTGCAAAAAGCGCTGAAAGTTTTGCGATTGAACCAGGATAAAATTTGAAGATGGCGAACTGCCATGCCATAGTGTGAGGAATGGACGCTGCCGTTGGGTAACGGGGGGGACTCCCATGGCTTTTGCCTTCAAACTGCATTTTTTAAAGTCGCTGGAAATTCGCATAATCCCACCGTGTAATAGCAGGGTTATGGGTAATTTGCACTTTTAAAAATCCGCAGTCTATCCATCATTCAGCGTTGAAATCAGCAAGCGTGCAGGTCAAGCAGAGGCACCAAGAGCTATTCGAATCAGTTGTCAGTATTGCAGATAACAATAAAATATATAAAATCGTTGATAAAAAATCAAGAGAAAATTTTAATGATTAAAGAACATTTTATCGACGAAGGTCTCCTGAAAATCCTGGCGAGCGGCCAGCTCAATATAGTGAGTGGTGTGGATGATGGTCTCGGCCTCGGCGCGGGCGTGCCGGGAGAGCAGAAATTTTTTTGCCCCGAGTGAAGCAGCATTGCCGACAAAGTGGATTTTTTCGGCGGGAATGGCTGGGAGCAATCCAATTTTCAACGCGTTATATTTGTTCAAATAGCTGCCAAAGGCGCCGGCAATTAGAACCTGCTCGATCTGGTCGATCGTAATGCCCAGTTCTTTCATAAGAATTTCAATGCCAGCAGCTACCGCGCCCTTAGCCAGTTGCAGTTCCCGAATGTCCTGCTGTTTAATTTTTATCAACTGGCGTACCCCATCTTCGCCATTGACCAAGACGAAATCATAATTTTTATCATTGAGCACCAGGCGTTTTTTTAGCCAATCAGGCCCCCGAAATTGTTCTGGGGCGAGGATGCGTCCCGTTTCATCGATGATGCCAGCATGGCGCAGTTCGGCAACCACGTCGATCAATCCAGTACCACAAATGCCGCGAGGCAGGACATTGCCGATCACGTGATAGTACACGCCATTTTCATCGATTACATATTTATCGATCGCTCCTTCTGTGGCGCGCATGCCGCAACTAATTTGACCTCCTTCAAAAGCCGGGCCAGCCGCCGTGGAGCAGCAGATCAATTTGCTTTTCGAACCCAAAACAATTTCGCCATTGGTGCCGATATCGATCCCTAGAGTGATCTTGTCCTGTTTATGCAGCTCACAAGCCAAAATAAACCCAGTGATATCGCCGCCCACGTAACCAGAAATGTTGGGCAATGTAGTGACAAAGCCACGCGGCAAAATGGCAATGCCCAGCTCTTCAGCCGTGAAGCGCTGACTGGATCGATAAGTGGGAACGTAAGGAGCTTCAGCAATAGATTGGGGGTGAACACCCAGGAATAGATGATTCATAATGGTATTGCCAGCCAGGCTCAATTCATAGATTTCCCGAAATTTCACCCCAGCCGTTTCGCACAGCTCCTCAATAATTTCATTGATCGCCTCAATCGCCAGAGTCTGTAATTTGCTCAGTCCCCCCGGCTCGGAGATCGAAAAATTCACTCGAGAGATGACGTCTGCGCCATGGATCACCTGGGGATTGGTGCGAGACGCCACAGCCAGCACCTGGCCATTGCTCATATCCACCAGCGAACCAACAATGGTGGTCGTTCCCAGGTCAACAGCAACGCCAAACAGCCGCTCGCTGGTGTCGCCTGGCTCAATACTGATGACTTGGTTGCCTTCGACCGCCACAGTCACTTTAAAATCATTTTTTCGCAAGAAAGCTGACAAACTTTGCAACAGGACCAGCGGTATGGTCAGATGTCCATTCTTTCTGGGAATGCGTTGAACAACATTGCTGGCATCATCAATCAAATGAGCGAGATCTGGATTGGAAAGCTCGAAATAATATTTTTTGAGATCGTGATCAACCTCCAACGTTTCTGCCAAATCATAGGTCAAAAAACTGGTGGTTTTAAGATTTTCCTCGCGTACAACCTCCACCCTGAGGTCTGAAAGGACGGCAACTTGACAGGCCAGATGAATGCCCAGGCTGCGTTCCTCTGGAGTGAGCGCAATTTCCTCTTGCACCGTATGGGGCAATGCCATTTCCAGCAGTTTCACCTTGCATTTGCCACATTTGCCGCGACCGGCACAAAAATTGGGGATGATGATATCCCCTTGCTGCGCCACTTCTAACAAGTTGCTGCCGCGTGAAGCTGATATTTTTTTATTTTTCGGCAAAAACGTTATTGTGAGTTGTTCCTTATTCAACTTTTTCTATTCCTCTCGATTTGTTTCACTAGGCATTCGGCTCTTGGGAACCAAGTGCTATATTTTAAGTGGCGAAAGCATTCTTCTTGCCACTTTTTTCCAGACATTCCGTTCGCCATGATACATCATGCCCCTGGCTGTTTTATCTCGAAAACCTGAATTGCTCTCCCATAAATGGGATCTTGGGCCTGGCCATTGCTCGGAAAGTGTCGATTTCGATCAGCACAGTATTTCCAATTATCGCGGCGTGAGCTGATGAGAACTTGAGAGCGCTGCACGCCCTCGTTAAAATTCACGGCTGCCCACTCTCCTCATGACCGCTATAAAATTTTAGCCATTTTTGATACGAACAGCATCGAGCCAAAAATCATTAGATCAAATTATAGGTGCGAAAGATATTCAGGAAAGTCTTCACCTGTTCCAAAAATTCTTCATCATCCAGATCATATTTCTCCGAAAGCTCCGAGGCGATTTTTGCCACCGTCTTCTTGCCATTCAGATTTTTCAGGATTTCAGCGCCGATTGGATTGGTTCGAATGGCTAAATTCACGGAATTGTTTTTAAATTGAATTCGACCAGTCTCAATAGAGCTTTCTGGAATATCCTCGGGCAATTTTAGCTTTTCATTTGCCAGAGTGAAAAAATCCGTAGCGCTGTTCCTCATGGTTTTATAAGGCGGATCCGCTTCGATGCTACAAGTGATCGGTCCAATTTTCATAAATGATTTGCCCATATCAATACTTCCTCACATGATGCATGAGATATTTTTAAATCCTGCTGGTGCGACTGCCACTGTCAATCGCATTTTATAGCTTACACCCCTAAAAAGCACAATTTTGACTATGCAGCGGGGGTGATCTATGACGATGGCTCAGCTAAGAGTGTCCCAGCTTTTGGGGATCAGAAGCATGCTGCAATGACAGGGAGTTTCAACACCAGTGGGACAATAAAAACATTTTCCAATTGTGAGATTTTGAGACACGTAAAACAACATCCTCAAGTAATTTTTCGACTGCCCGGTTTAACAATTGGAATGCCTTGTTGACAGAGCGGGCAGTTTTCCGGTGCATACGTCACCACGTCCATGGTCATCACTGCAAATTTGGGGACATCGAACTGGACCCGCTGCTGGCTGCGATCCACCAGAAAGCCGACGCCAACCAGCGTAGCGCCAGCACGATGGGCCAGGCCAATGATTTCGTTGATCGAGCCGCCAGTGGTCACCACATCTTCCACGGCCAGCACCCGTTCCCCGCCTTTGATTTCAAAGCCACGGCGCAATGTCATTTTGCCTTCCTCTCGTTCGGCAAAAATAGCTCGGGCATGGATCAGTCGAGCCACCTCCTGCGCCACGATGATCCCACCCAGCGCTGGCCCAATCACCACGTCCACCTTCTCCGTCATAAAATTATAGGCAATTTCCCAGCAAAGTGTTTGGGCATGCTGGGGATATTGCAGCACCTTGGCGCATTGGAAGTAGTGCGGGCTGTGTAAACCTGAGGTCAACAGAAAATGGCCCTCTAAGAATGCACCCGTCGCTTTGAAAAGATCTAACACTTCCTCTCTGGTCAAAATTATCTCCTCACCTGGACAAGTTCGAACCGAAAAGACTTTGAACGCTAATTCCGCAAATCACGCCATAGGCGAATGTGCCATCTTGCACTTAACCAAATTTGCTAATTCGGCACCTGGTGGGTTAGCAAAATAAAAAAATAGCGCAATTAGCGGTCAAAATAATTCTGCCCTTTGGGCAAAATGTTTATTATAAACAGGAACGAAAATTTTTTTAGACTTCGCTGGTAAAAAATGCAGTGTCAGAGCTTTCATTGCTCCAGAATCCCATCACTCCCATACTCCTCCGCTTCTCAAGTCAAACCATCCAAACCGCTACAATCCGCCTGGACAAATCGATCGTGCCCAATAAGCGCCTAACGGCGTTCAGCAATTTTAGCGATATCGTCTCTGATTTGTCTCGCCATGTTGCCTGCTGCCTCGGCAAAATCCTCGCCAGCAGAACGATAGATGATCCCCCGACTGAAATTAAAAATCGCTCCCAGACCCTGCGGTTCGGTCGCATAGCGAACCGCCAGTTCAAAATCGCCGCCCTGGGCGCCAAGACCTGGCACCAAAAAAGGCAATTCGGGAACCAGCCTGCGCACCTGCTTCATTTCTTCGGGAAAGGTCGCTCCCACCACCAGGCCACAATTGTGGCGCACATTCCACCGTTGCACCTGCTCGGCCACCCGCTCGAACAACGCCTTTTTGCCGTCACTGAATTTTTGAAAATCGGCCGCGCCTTTGTTGGAAGTATGGCACAGGATGAATGCCCCTTTATTTTCGTCCTCTAAAAACGGGGCCACTGCATCGTAGCCGAGGTAGGGATTGACGGTCATGGCATCGAAATTCATCTCCTGGAAAAAAGCTCTGGCGTACATCTGCGAAGTATTGCCGATATCCCCGCGCTTGGCATCGGCAATTTTGATGACATCGTCGGGCAGATAGGCCGCCACCTTGCTCATTGCTTCCCAACCGCTGACTCCGTAAGCCTCAAAAAAGGCAGTGTTGATTTTATAGGCAGCGGCATAAGGTAGGGTGGCAGCGATGATGGCCTGACAAAAATAGACCAGCGGCTCATTTTTCTCAAGAATGAATGACGGGACCTTGTTTAAATCGACATCCAGCCCCACGCAGACCAGACTGTTTTTCTCCGTGCAAACCTGATTCAATCGCTCATTGAACGACATACCAGCTCCCGATCCAGCCTCCAAAATAAACAGCCCAAAAATAAAATAATTAAACATAAGAGTCAATAGAAAAAATATATTTTTTACATCAAACGACTCATTCATCAATTCGACTGTAAAATTTGAAGGACACCTTAAAAAATGATTTGCATTTGTCTTTTCGATGTATTATATTTTTCTATGAAATTCAGGTTTTATATAGACCCAGCAACAAATCTGCCTCACATTTGCAACCATGATGTCTCTGAAGAAGAGGTGAAAGATGTGTTGCTGAATCCTGGCGAAGATCGGATGGGAAAAGAAAATTCACGAGTGGCCATTGGGCAAACCAGGGCAGGTAGGTACCTGAGAGTAATTTATGTACCAGACGCCGATCACGAAATTGTCTTTGTTATCACCGCTTTTGAATTGACAGGAAAACCATTAACAGCTTATAAAAGAAGAAGAAAAAAGAAAACATGAGCAAGAACGTATTCCCAACAGGATGGGACGAAAACCGTGTCAAAAAGGTTATTGCCCATTATGAAGAACAAACCGAAGATGAAGCTGTGGCTGAAGATGAAGCGGCTTATGACGAGTCCGATTACGTTACTGTACAGATTCCTCGAGCGTTGATATCGGCCGTCAGAGACCTGATTTCCAAATATCAGGCTTCACATGAAAAGAAACTTGCTGCTGCATTGAAATAAAAGCGACGATTCTGAGTTTCAGCAAGAGCCTCAAGCATGAAATTCAGCTTCCTGTTTGATAATCCATTTCAGGAGCCAAATAGAATTCAGGTTAATTCCGCAACACCGCTATTATCAGCATTCGGTCGATCGCCTGAATTGATTAAAGATAATGAACCGTAACCGCCCCCAATTGATTGTGCTCACGCTTGATTTTGATTCACTTTTTTCCATCCGACTATCAAATTTCCCCTTGCGAAATTTTCATTGATTCGGTGGTTTAATTTCACTTTATTCGATACGAATTTGACAGGTAAGCAGCAACCAACTGTCCGTCGACGAGCAGCGCTGATCAAAAATCGCATCCCATTCCTTCATCTTTAACTCGACTCTTTCAGGTGTATGATTTTGAGAGCATGGATGTCGATCATCATGCGAATACAATTATTGAAAGGACGCTGGAGATGGGCGACTGGGATGAAATGCGCTGACTATTCTCAAAGGCGGTCCATCGCTCAAGTTAATCTGGGATAAAGACGGTACTTTCGTTGCCAGTTGGATAACTGTGGGGATTCGCTTTTTCCGACTATATCTGCATCCATTGGTGAGACCGACAAGCTTAATCGAAAATATCCGTGTAGCAGCCATTGCGGAAATCGGGGCGATGAAGTTAGCGGCCGACCATCTTTGGCGATGATCATCGCTCTATGGCTTGGGCTGGTTATTTTCTTAGCGCCGCCTTCGAAAAAATATGATCGGGAATCGCCTGATCGAACTGAATCGAATCGATAATGAATTCTGTTCCTTCACCCGTTTTCAACATATCTTTGAAGATCATCCGCTTCGGATACCAGCGCCCCTGCATATTGGTTACATCCTTGAGCTCCATTTGCTTGAGCAGCTTGCCGCTTTTGGCGTACAATTCTTCCTTCAAGGGAATCAGTCGCTCCTGATCCACCCAGAGCTTGCGGGAGTGATAGGCGATGTCAGTTACTTTGGCGGTCAATTCCACGATCCAGCAATCACGTTCATCTATTTTTTCTGAACCGATCACTTTTGCTTCATAATTATGGGTCAGCTTGGGATCTTCCATCATGTCTTCGTAGGATAGGTCGGATCCCATCACCGACTGGCGCAGCATGTGACCTGAGATTTGAATAATGCGATCGGTGGCGGGGGAGCAGAGCCACAGCATCTTTCCCAGCTTCAACATTTTCGTGCCTTTTTCTCGGGCGGGAGCCAGGTATTCGGTGAATGATTTATCCACTCCCTGCACCCAGGATTTGGCTTCAATGGTGCGGCTCTCCCGCCTGCCATGAATGACCATTTTGGATGTCAAAATAGGATTGGTCGAGGTCAAATTTTTGTCGATCTGATTCAAAATCCATTCGCCTGATGGTTCTTGAGCGAACAGATTGGATATCGAGATAAAAGTTAAAATGACAAAAAATTTTTTCATAATCAGTATGCCTTTCTCATTGGAAACGGACTAAGATTTTTTTCTCCAGCGGATAGAAACAACCCAGCGGATTCTTTTTAATTTTCAAATCTCAAATCCCAAATCACAAATAAATTCCAATAACCAAATCAACAAATTCCAAACCTACAGAGGTATACAATTTTCACTGCCAGGCAAATTTTCAGTTTTGAGTTTTGGAACTTGGATGTTATTTGAAATTTGAATTTTGACCATTGGAATTTCATCCCTTGGGGATTTATCATTCAATAATTCGATCGAATAAAATATCCCTCTACACCTCCAATTCCCTAAACAACTGCGCTGTATTTCGTTTGTAAATCCCCATCCCCGACAGCATGGTCCCCAACACTGTGGAAAGCAAACCAGGCACAAAGCCGATCATGTATGCTGGTGGTGTGATCTGAGCTCGGACAACGGCAGGAACCATCATGGTGGCGCCTTGCATCATGCCGCTGATATCGATGCCTTTGGTTTGTAGCAAATAGGCCCCTCCCAATCCCAGCAGGGTGCCCAAAAATGAACCGATGACGCCGATGAGCACGGATTCATAGATCATGGAGCGGTAAACATGGCCTTTTGGCTCGCCAATGGCCAATCGCAGGCCCACCTCGCCGTAGCGCCGCAGCCCGCCCAGCAGGCCCGCATTCCACAGCACCAGCGACATGGCCAGGACAAAAATCCCAATGGCAATCCCCTTAAAACTGTCGACATAATCCAGATAACCTGCCAGCCCGCTCTGAATCTTGAGCCGCACCATGGTGGGCGCAAACTCATCTTCAGCGGTGGCATATTGCGCATTGAACGCTTGTTCGACGGCCATGGCTTTGCGATCATCATAAACCGACTCAGGCAAATAGCCCAATATTTCGCTGGCCGCATCAACCATATCGAGCACCACCTGAGCATCGGAAATGTCCATAATCATCGCCCCCCGATCCAGGTTCTCCACGCCAAATCGTACTGTCCCTGCAACAATGAAATTGTGCAACGCCATGCTGCCGTACATGGTCGAACTGACCAGGGTAGCTGTAGCCCCAGGCGCAATGCCGAGCTTGCTGGCAAAATCGTCGCTGAGAAGAATCTCTCCCGACGACTGCGGTAAACGTCCCTGGACTAAGGCATCCCCGATATTCAAGCGCTGGAGTTCTGAGCTCGCTGGGGAAAACAGATCCACCGCCAGCCCGAAGGCAGGCCCCTGGGCCCTGGTTTCGCCCTGTTCATCGGGGACGTCAAGCAATCCGCCGAACCGAATGCGTTGCACCCAGGTCATCGCTGGAAATTGCTCTTTGAGCTTTTTAACCATTTCGGTAACACCCAGCAGCGCCAGGTCGTTCGGCATTTGTTCAGCGTTTTCCGCATAAGCACGGGTCATCACCTTCACATGCCCCGTGGTAAACCTGGCGTTGAGATCGATCATATCGCCCAGGATACCCGTCAGCCAGCAGTGCATTACCACCGTGAGCAGCACGCCCGCCGTCACAATGATGATGGGAAACAGGCTGCGCTGCCGATCCCGCAGAATTCCTTTCAATAAAAATTTGATCATTGTATCTTCCCCTTGATGGCTTCGGTCGGATTCATTTTAGCGATTTTTCGAGCGGGCAAAAAACTAACAATGGTCGCTGTGATGAACACAATCGCCACAGTAGCGGCTATCAACCCAGCGCTGTAAACTGGAAAAATCTTTTCGGCAATGGTGAGGCCATATTCATCGGTGCCCTGGGGCATGGGGATGCCTTTGATCGCCTGAAGCGTAAGCAGCGGGACGCCATAAGCAGCGGCGACAATGGCCGCCAGCACGCCATGCATTGCCCCTTCGATAGTAAACAGCCTGACCACCTGCCAGCGGGTCAGTCCCAGGGCGATAATGGTGCCGATCTCTTTCTGCCGCCGAAAGATGGACAGCACCTGGGTATCGAAAACTGCCAGCATGGCCAATAGCAACAGAATGGCATAAATGAAAATGATGCCCACCGATTTCATCCGAATGGTCTCGCTCAGTTGCCTGAGCAAAAACTGGTGATTCTTGAATTCCCAGCCTGGCAGTCTGGCGGAGATCGAAGCGGTTGGAGCGGTCACCAGCATCGTAGCTTCATTGGGCATACCCAGCATCGCTTGCAGCCTATCCAGCGGCAGCCAGAGCTGGCCGTTATCGATGGCAGGAACAATGGTGCTAAAGATGCGGACGATCTTGATATCCGCCGCATCGAACGTCCCGTCGGTATCCCGCCAGCGAACGGTCACAAAATCCCCGACTTTGAGCTTGCTGCTTTTGGCCATCCGTGTCCCGATCAAGGCGGGGATGGCATCGCTGCTTTGTTTTAATTCAGCCGATGGAATTTTCAATATTTGCTGATCGGGATCGATGCCTTTCAGGATTACATTTTGAATTCGGCCCTCGGGGTAGATGGTGCCCTGGGAGATGAGGATCGGCGTCAGGTTGCCGCTGGCGATGTCATTTTGCATCGCTTCTGGAATTGGACTATGGCTGTCATCCAGGGTAAAAGGATCGAAAGGGTCATAATTTTTTTGCCAGAACTGTCCGCCACCGATCTCCCAGTTAATGGTTTCTCGCCGAGCCTCTTTGTTCCAGCCATCGAGCAATCCGAAGTACCAGATGATCAAAATATAGCAAAAGGACAGCACGATGACATTGAGCCAGGTGCGCAATCCCGCTCCGATCAAGTTTTTATATGCTAATTTTAGGGCAAGCATTTTGGATTTCCTGTTTTCAGTTGATAAGCCTTTTATTACTTAAATCCCAAATCTCAAATACCAAATCACAAATAAATTCCAATAACCAAAGCAACAAATTCCAAACCGACAGAGGTATACAATTTTCACTGCCAGGCAGATTTTCAGTTTTGAATTTTGAGATCTGGATATTATTTGTCATTTGAGATTTGACCATTGGAATTTCATCCGTTGGGTTGTTTTACGCCAGTTGGCGGATTGGAAAAAATTGTTCAAATTCAACTGATAAGTTTTCCAACCGCCAGCAGCGCTTCAGTTTCACTGCCAGGAAAATGGGCGATCTTGAATTTTGACCATTGGAATTTCATCCGTTGGGTTGTTTTTATCCGTTGGAAAAAAATATTTTTAAAATCAATCATCACTTTCATCCCTCACCACTTTTCCATCTTCCAGCGAAATTTTTCGACGCAGATATCGGATCACCTTCTCATCATGCGTGGCAAAGATGAAGGTGGTTTTTAGCTCAGCATTCAATTTCTCCATCGTCTGGAGAATGTGATGCGAATTTTTGGCATCGAGATTGGCGGTTGGCTCGTCCGCCAGAACGATCTCAGGACGTTTGACCATTGCCCTGGCGATGGCCACCCGCTGGCATTCGCCACCAGAGAGTTGGGCAGGGCGGGAATTGATTTTATCCGTCAAACCGACCCATTCGAGGGCATCGAGCACGGCTTTTTTGCGCTCAGCCGCAGGCATTTTTAGCAATAGCAGCGGGAATTCGACATTTTCAAAAACTGTGTACACATTGAGCAGATTATAAGTCTGAAAAATGAAGCCCAGATGCTCGCTGCGCAATTTAGCGGCGGCCTTGTGCGATAATTGTTTGATCGAATGACCCAGCACAATGGCCTCTCCCTCCGAGGGCGAATCCAGCGAGCCGATAATATTGAGCAAGGTGGTCTTGCCCGAGCCGCTGGGCCCGACAAAGCCTGCAAACTCGCCCTTGCCAAAAGAGAGATTGATGCCATTCAATGCCGTGAAATAGCCACCGCCCATGGGGAAACGTTTGACGAGGTCTCGGATTTCGATGACTGGTGAATCGTTCATTCAATTCCCTCCCATTAATTTGACAGGATGGACAGGATGGACAGGATGTTTTGAGAAACTGATTTTTGATCATGATTTTTTTATCCAGTCAATCCTGTTCATCTTGTCTGAAAAAATCAATTTGACAGGATGGACAAGATGGACGGGATGTTTTGAGAAGCTGGTTTTTGATCATGAATTTTTTATCCAGTCAATCCTGTTCATCCTGTCTAATTAAAAAATTGATAGGATGAACACGATGCGACATGATTTTTATAGGTATGTACCTTTGTCTGGCAAGATGCGGACTTTCCGTTTTACCTCCACTTTTTGTGGCCCAAAATTAAGCAATAGGCCGACATCTTTTCTGGTCGCTGTCAGGTAGTTAACAAGCTGCACTTCAGATTCTTTGGCAAGATTCTGAACCGATTTTAATTCTAAAATGATCAAGTCATCGACTATGACATCTGCTTTAAAAGAGCCGACGCAATGACCTTCATAATAGACATCGATTGGAAATTGTTGCTTTACATTGAACCCAGCTTTGATGAGTTCGATTACTAATGAATTCTCATAGACGCTTTCAAGAAAACCGAATCCCAGCGTGTTGTGAACCTTGTAGGCACAAGCGATGATTTTTTGGGTGATCTCCTCGTATTCCATAATTTGTCCTCCTTAAATTGGTTGAATGATTCCTGAAAATTGTTAATCTGACAGGATGAACAGGATGAAACAGGATTTTATTTGATCAATCCTGAAAATCCTATTCATCCTGTTCCATTGAAAAAGTTATTGACAGGATGAACAGGATCAAAATGGATTTGAATTGATAAGTCTTGAAAATCCTGTTCATCCTGTCCATCCTGTCTCATTCTTAATAATTAAACATCACCATCACCTGCATTCCTTTTCCAGCAAACAAATTTCCATTACCCTGGTTCTGATAAATCTGAAATCGTTCGGGATTCCAGAAACCGATCAGAAAAATCTGCCAGCGATCATAGCTCCGTTGCCAACTGAAAAAGCGATACCAGTTTTCATGCTTCCAATCGAAATAAATCATTCCCGTGATCCGATCCAGCAATCCAATAGGATAGCTCAGGGACAGCGCAGAAAACTTAATGCTTTCACCAGCGCCAAATGCCTTGTCCGATGATTCATAGGCAAAATTTTCCAGCATCGCATGGAGCCCATGCCCAAGACCAAAAGTATAATCCAGTCCAATATTCATCCATCGCTGATATTTCATCTGTGGCACATCGATTGGCTGATGGATAAGTGCAGCCTCAAACCAGAATCCAATTCCCCAATCCCATTTTCCATCCAATCCAATGCGATCTTCGGGGACGGATTTATCTCCCAGCGGTGGTTGTCCCAGCAGTCCTTTTTTCAAATCCGCCAGTCGATGATGATAGGTGATGGCCAATTCGCCCTGGTAAATTGGCATTTGCCAGCGTCCACCCAATTCTATTTTTTTCTTATCCGATGGAATAATTTCCCAGCCCTTGGTCTCATGGTTGCCATAAAGCCCCCAGAGCCAGAGGTTGGCATTGTTCAAAAAATAATACCGCAGCAACAGGGCGTACACGCCATCCGTGATCTGCAACGGATCTCGAGGATCGATTCGATCAAACCACATCAACGGACGGAGCAGTGCAGCCGAGCCAAAATTGATCTTTTGCAGACCAAGCCGCATTTCAAATTGGGAAGAAGCCAGCCGCAGCCAGAGCCGATAGGGCTTGATCCTGCCATCGGTGTCAAATTTATTCCAGCCGTTGAACTGACCAGAACCATAGCTATTCAGAGAAATATCGGCGCTGATGGTCAATGCTTTTGTGAGTGATTTCTCCAATGAAAGCTCGGGCAAATATCTGACGCCCAGTTGGGATTTATCAACCTGCCTGCCATTGACTGTCATCCAGCCCGAAATTTGCCCCCGAAAGTCAATCGATTGGGCAAAGCCCTGGATAATTGCCAGAAATATAATCAAACTTGTTAAGATTAAATTTTTCATCCGTTGGGTTGTTTCTATCCGTTGGAAAATTTTAATCCTTGCGAAGGTTCTGAACCCTGGCAAGGATAGCCTGACTTTTCATCTTGGCAAAATTCCATAAAAGAAAAACCTGGTCAATTCATTTACCAGAGCCTGTGGCGAATCATACAACCGCAGCAATCGGTCATCCTTGACCATTTCAAAAATATGATTCAGAAAATAGAGAATAAATTCTGGCTTTATCTCCGATCGGACATCGCCCTGTGCCTGGGCAGCCTTCAAATCCTCCAGCACCAATTCCATCATGGCTTGCGTCTTTTGCTGCCAGAACTCGACCAGCTCAGGCTCAGCATTTTTGTAAAGATCATTAAAAAATTCCTGGCTCAATTCATCAGTGTATTTCATTTTCATTTGAATCATTAGCTTGACTTTTTCGGCATAAGGGATGTCCTGGGCCAGAATCTCTCGGTATTCGGCGAATGAATCGGCCGTTATTTGTTCGAGAATGAATTTCAATAGGTCAAATTTATTGCTGAAGAATTTGTAAAAAGTCATTTTGCTGATACCAGCCTCACGACAGATTTCCTCGATAGAAACCCGTTTAAAGCCATATCGCATGAACATGAATTTGGCAGTTGAATAAATTTGCTGTAATTTTTGATTATCAATTTCCATGACGAAGTCATCCATTAAAAACGACTATTGTTTTAGTTTACGATTTTCGTATTGAAAGATGTTTATCGTACGGCAGGAGTAAAAAAAAGTTCCAGATTTTTTTCAAAAATCTTTGCCAGCGCCCACCAAACTCGATTTTCTTTCGATCCGACGGGACGGCTTCCCAGCCCTTGGTTTCATCATTGCCACAAAGACCCCAAAGCCAGAAATGGCGCTGAACCCTAGCAAGGGTCAAAATTATTACTTGCCGATCACAAATCCGATCAAGCCCAGCAGGATCGGCACCGTCAAATTGTCCAGATTTTTGGGCGAAAATAGCTCGATGACTACGCCGATCAGTGCGGCCATCAGGCCGTAACTGAAAATTGTCGCTGCTGAAAACTGAGGGGCTTCGATCCAGAGATAGATCATCGAAGCGGCCAGAGTAAAGATGAAAAAGGCGGCGGAGCCTCCCAGCGATTTTCGGGGTCGCAGCGCTCGAATTGGCCATTGTTTCCCGATCACCGCCGCCATGCCATCGCCCCAGGTCATCGCCATAATGCCCAGATAGGGCAGGATGAGCAATGGCTGCCGAGCATAAGTGAACACCGTGCAAATCGCCAGCGAGATGGGATAGTAAATGGTGCCAGGATTTTTTTCCTCCAGTTCCATGGCCTTGAAGATGGTGAATTTGTAGGACAAAAAGTTGATCAGGATAAACGCCACTGGCCCGATGATGGCGATATACCAATCCTGGAAATAGTACAGCGCAATGAAAATCCAGTTGCCCACGGCAATATGGATAATCTTGCGGCTGAAATCATTGCTGAGTTTGAATAGCTTCTGAATCAGAGTTGCAATGAAGATCATCAGAAAGACAAAAGCGAACGACAGGATGAGACCCAAAACATCTTTGTTCATTTTTCCCTCCGAATTTGATTGTGGTATGGAGCATAGGGTATTGGGCGTGGTGCATGGGGATTGAGGCGTAAGCTCAAGATGGATAAAACCATGTCATTTTCAGAACGTCATGCCCTTTGCTCAATGCCCTATGTTTGATGCTTTAAGCTGCTTCACTCACCTTCCGATCCATATATTGCAGCCGATAGAGCCGATAATAGATCCCTTTCAGTTTCAGCAATTCTTGATGCGTCCCCTGTTCCCGAATCTGGCCTTTGTGCAGGACGATGATCCGATCGCAATTTTGAATGGTGGAGAGCCGATGGGCAATGCAGATCGAGGTGCGGTTGGTCATCAACTTTTTTAGCGCCTGCTGAATGAGCAATTCGGATTCCGTATCCACGCTGGAGGTGGCTTCGTCCAGAATCAGAATCTGAGGATCGAAGGCCAGCGCCCGCGCAAAGGCGAGCAACTGTTTCTGTCCGGTGGAAAGCGATGCGCCACGCTCCATCATTTGTTGCTCAAATTGGTTAGGCAATTTTTCAATGAAATGAAGCGCATTCGCCTCTAAGGCTGCCTTGAAAACGACTTCTGGCTGGATATCAGTGTTCTTGAGTCGAATGTTATCCGCCACCGTGCCAGAAAAGAGAAAGACATCTTGCAAGACCAAACCAATATGTCTTCGAAGTTGCTGAAGGTTCAAATTTTTGATATTGATTCCATCGAGCAAAATTTCACCGTGATTGACATCATAAAAGCGACAAAGCAGATGGATGATCGAGCTTTTTCCAGCGCCAGTTGCCCCCACGATCGCGATTTTTTCCCCAGGATTAACCCGAAAGGAAATGTCTTTTAGCACATAATCGGGCGATTGATCGTTGTTCTTTTTATAGGCAAACCAGACGTGACGAAATTCGATCTCTCCCCGCAAGCGATCGATGGGGATTGGATGGATTGGATTGGTTATTTCAGGCTGCTGATCCAGTAATAAGAAAATCCGCTCAGACGAGGCCATCGCCGATTGCAAGATATTATATTTATCGGTCAAATCGGATATGGGTCGAAAGAACCGACGCGAATATTCGATGAACAACACCAGTGTGCCAAAAGTTACGGCACCTTGGTATTTCCAGAGCGCGCCGAACCATAAGATGAGCGCCAGAGCCACTGATTCGATGACATCAACAGAAGGCCAGAGCATCGAAAAATAAAAGATCGAACGCAACTGGGCATCGAGATGCCCTCGATTGAGCTCATCAAAGTGATGAAAATTGCGTCGCTCTCGATTGAAGATCTGCACCACCATCATCCCTGCGATGTTTTCTTGAAGATAAGAATTGATGCGGGCGATTCGAATCCGAATATCGCGATATGAGGTCCGGATCTGTTTCCGAATGAAAAAAAGGAAATAAGCAAGAATCGGTAATACGGTAAAGGAAATGAGTGCAAGCCTCCAGTGAACGCTGATCATAACGATGATAATGCCGATCAACAGAAAGATATCGCCGAAAACCGAGACAATACCGGCAGAAAACCATTCATTCAAGGCCTCGACATCGCTGGTAAGCCGAGTGACCAATCGACCAACTGGATTGCGATCGAAAAATGATAGCGAGAGTCGTTGCAGATGTCGAAATAATTCAAGTCGGATATCATAAACTACCTTCTGGCCGATCCATTGCATCACATAAGTTTGAAGAAACAGAAAGATGAAATGGGCCCCAAGCACAGCGAAATAGATCCAGACAATCGTTTGCAGGCCTTTAGCCATCCGAGCGACGATATGGCGATCGATGGCGATTTTGACCAGGTAAGGTCCGGCCAATTCCAACGCAGTGACGGCAAGCAGAATAACCACGGCCATCATGACCTGAAACCAATAGGGCTTCAAATATGTTAGCAGCCGTTTCAATAACCGGCTGTCATAAGCTTTGCCTAAAATTTCTTCTTCGTGATAAGTATTCATCCGTTTCAAAACCCGATAAAAATTTGTTCTCAACAAAAGGGGCCAACGCTGCACAATCCGTCTGGAGCTCAATCCAATTATTCAGCGCTTCATTCCCCATTTGGCCCTGTGGAGCGATAAGCCGAGCATACCGTTTAGCCATTCTTCGAAATCTTGCCTCATTTCCAGACAGTTGATTTGTCTGGCACATTTGGTATCGGAGATCATGAGTTGAAGCCTGGTGATGAGACCATCTACATTTCCTCTAATGCCCGTTCCAGCAATTGGCGTTGGTACAACGTCGCATAGAATCCATTTTTCGCCAACAGTTGTTCATGCTGTCCTTGTTCGATAATTTCACCGTCGTTCAAAACAATGATCCAATCCGCGTGTTTGACTGTGGAAATCCGATGCGAAATCATGATGGTTGTTTGGTGAAAATAGTTGGCCTGCAAGCTGGAGATGATTTTCTCTTCCGTATCGGTGTCGACCGAAGAGAGGGCATCGTCCAGGATAAGGATTTTTGGTTTGCGAAGCAGAGCGCGGGATATGGCCGTCCGCTGTTTTTGACCGCCAGAAAGATTCACCCCCCGCTCGCCGATTACGGTTTGATACCTATCGGGAAAATTCTCAAGATCATCCCGAATGGTGGAAATGGCGGCCACGCGATCGATTTCATCCGGATGAGCGCCTTCCACGCCATAGGAGATGTTCTCAGCCAGGGTCTCTGAAAACAAAAATGTCTCCTGCGGCACAAATCCAATGTGACTTCTTAGTACTTTCAACGGGATACGACGAATATCAATCCCATCGATCAGTACCTGGCCGGAACTGGCCTCAATCAGTCGAGGGATTAACTCAACGAGGGTGGATTTTCCGCTTCCAGTCGGACCGATAATCGCCAGTGTGCTCCCAGCCGGGATATGAAGAGAGATATTTTTTAATACAGGCTTTCCATTATAGGCGAAGGTCACGTTTCTAAATTCGATATCGCCGTGCAATGTTTTGATGCGATGATCGGTCTGATCGCCATCGCTGATGATCGGTGGGGTGTCCATGATTTCATTGATGCGATTCATGGAGGCAGAGGCGCGCTGGATCAAATTTAATACCCATCCCAGAGAGATCATCGGCCAGCTCAACATCCCAACCCAGGCCGTGAATGCTACCAGATCGCCAATGCTGATCTGCTTGGCGATCACCGCATTGCCGCCGATCCAGAGCAGGATTATGAGGGCAAAGCCAAACAACAACATCATCAATGCCCACATCACACCTCTCAGCACCGCCAGCTTCAAATTCTTTCGCAGGTAGTGTGAATTGACCGTTTCAAATTGGCGGATCTCGTGCTCTTCCTGGACGTAGGCTTGAATCACTCGGATTCCAGCGATCGTCTCATGAACGCGTGAAGTGATGTCCGAATAGGATTCTTGAACCTGTTCATAAATTTTATAGAAACGTCCAAAGCTCACATACATGAGCAACAAAATCATGGGGAAGGGGATCAACGCTAACATGGCTAATTTTACATTGGTGCTCAGCATCATGATTACCACAAAAATGAACACCAACGAATTGGTGATGGTGAACATCAAGCCCATCCCAATGGTCATAGTGACGCTTCCGATATCGTTGGTCGCTCGTGCCATCAAATCGCCAGTTTTGGATTGGACAAAGAATTGATGGGGTAATCGCTGGAGGTGGCTGAAATAATCATTTCGAAGCTGATATTCGATTTTTCGGGAGATCCCCATCATCGATTTTCGGATAAAAAATCGAATCACCGCATAGATAAAACTGGCCGCCAGCAAGATTGCGACATCGATAGCTAAACGAGTTAGCGTGGTCTGTCGGTCAATGGCGTCGATGGTACGCTGCAGGATCTTTGGTATGATGGCATAGAGTCCATTCGAAATAACGATCAAAATGACCGCCAGCGCCAGTTTACCACGGTATTGCTTCAAATATCGATTCAGCCGATAAAGAGGTTTAAGAAGCGACATGCTGATTCCGCAAAGGTTACGACAATTCCACGATATTCGCCCACGCCAATTGTTCAACAATTTTTCTTAAATATGGCATGTCCGCAGCAAAATGGGATAGGATCACCTCCCCAAACGAGCGCAGAATAAACTCGACTTCCCTCGGCAATGGATTATCTATGGCACAATAATGCCGATGCTGCTGGTTTCGGCTTAAAAATATAGCCTTCTTTAACATAAAAGTCAATAAAATAATCCCGAAATTCTCTTGCAATGGCAACTTCGCGAACTCGAAAATTGCGGATGATTCTCTGAAAAGATCCACATCAAATGATAAAGAAAATTATCCGGGTGCCGCGTGGATGATGGGGATTGGATGGCAGGGGACTGGAACCGATTTTTATGCAAAATGATGAAAAACAGGTCAAATTTTCTTACCATGCCGAACTTTGCCGCCGACATGGCTCTGCCTTCTGTTATTTTTACTGGCGAATCTACTCGAAAAATCAATTTTTGGGGCGATGTCTCTTCGAGCAGATCGGGTGTGTGAAAACGGTTGATTTCGATTTCATCCTGAACAGAATGAAGCGGAGTGTGGAAGCTATCCATCTCGAATACATTGTCGCTTAATCAGCTTGCTGGCTTCACAAATATAGATGCTTTTAATCATCCATCTATCATTTTTAAACAGTCTTGAAACAGGATGAAACAAAGTCAAAGATGTTTTAGGGCAGGATGCACTGTATCAGTTGAGATTGCTTTGGCAAAAAACGCCTCGCTATGACTCCAGTAAGTCATAAAATGTCATTTTCACCTTTGTGAATAGGACCATTGTTACAACTGAAAATAATTTATGATTTCTGGCTTGTCCGGCATTTAATTTCAACGGCAGAGGCTTAGAACTGAATGGTCAAAATTTGAGGCAGGCATACTCGTAGCACGGCAGACAAAACAACGATCGCGAAGAATCGGCGGTGAAATGCTCAGATTGCGAGGCGGAGCTGGAAGCTTGAATAAGTCCGATTATTGAGCCTCCATTGGCCGTCGATTGACCAATAGCCGGGTCAATTCCCCAACCATAGCAGCCATATTGGGATAGCGATGCTGCGGTATTTTCTCGATGGCTTTAAAAATTACGGCATCGAGCTCCGCAGGGAGATCCCGATTTAGCTCGGATGGGGGTTGAGGATCTTTGTTTCGAATATTGTCCAATGTTTTATCTCGATCGGCCTCATAAAAGGGATGATGGTTGGTGAACAATTCATACATCACCACGCCTAACGAGAAGATGTCGGATTGGGCATCAAATTTTGTCGAATCGATTTGCTCTGGAGGAGAATAGCTTATCGATTTGAAAGAACTAATAGCTTGCTCGATCACGGGTAGTGTCAATGATGGGAATTGAAAATCAGTGATTTTCACTTCCGTCCCATTGATCAAAAAGATATTATTCGGCTGGAGCTTGCCATGACAAATTCCTCTTTGATGCATGAACTGCAGCGTCTGTGCGATCTGGATGCAGATGGCAAGGGTTTTCTGAACGCTGATCTTTTTGTTGATGGACCGTTGTACCCCTAATGGGACGCCTTCCACATATTCCCGGGCCAAGAAACAGAAGTTTTGATCCATGCCAATATCATAGATCATCGCGATATTGGGATGAGAGATTTTTCCCAACGCTTTTGCTTCGCTGAGAAACAGCGCCAGCGTAGCTTCTGATTCATGATTGGGATGATAGTCTGGGTTTAAAATTTTCAGCACTACCAATCGATCTAACAACGTGTCCACTGCTTTAAAACAGAGAAATACCGAGTTTTGGTTCATTTCGCTTACCAGCTTAAAGCGGCCGATCTGTTGAATTTTGCCGTGGCGAATTTTTGCAAACGAATTATCCCAGCGAAGCTGAAATACCTGCGGTGGGGTTCCATGGAACGATTCGGCCAAAGGAAGAACCGCCGGTTCGATCGTGTAATTTCCCTGCTGCTCCAATTTCTCCTTCATCGTGGCGGTAATTAGCACCTGGAATCGCTCTTTAGCCCCTTCGGCTGCGATATGATTGCGCGGTGAAAGCAGTTCCTGTTCAAGCTGCAACGGGGTTAACGCAAATTGGAGTTCATGTTCTAGAGTGGACTTGTTATTCGTGTTATCTTCGGTTCGCGAATGGATCAAGCACTGAACCTGGCTGTGATCCAATTTGGCAACGCCTTGGGCGTCCAGCTCCTGAATCAAGTGGATGGCCAGTCGCACTGGAGGAAGGTAATCATTCCAGAAGAGGATAAAGCCATCCTGGGCGGAGTAACCTCGCACAAAGCTATTGTTTGACTTAGCCAGCTCGACCAAGCCGGTGGATAAATGTTGACTGATTTGTTCTTGAGCAATGCCATTAAATTTCAGCACCTGCACAATTGCGGCGTCTTGGAGCGGTAGTTCCGAGGTGCTAGACACAGCTCCTGTTGCCTGAAGCGTTGCGCCATTCCACAGCCGAATTTTGTCCCAGATGGCTCCTAACTGAGGCAATTCCACCCTCTGAGATCGCCCATCGCGATGTAACCCTTTTTCCCAGATATTATCGAGCGCATTCTCCGAAAGAAAAATCTCATATTCATCGATGGGCTGGTGTTGAGCTGTGGCCAATTTATTTGACTGTTCCACCAGCATCTGCTCAATAGCTGGATATAAATAAATGTCGAACAATCTATTCAACGACGGCAATTTCTCGAGATATTCCAGACAGAGCTTTAGATCTTCCACGGAGAGTTGGAACGGCTGAAGCGACTGCCGGTGAGCCTGCAAAAAATTCAGCAACAACCACCGATAAAAAATTTCATCAGGCTGCAATTGAATCAATCGTTTTAAATATTTGGTGACACGATCAAATCCCTGATGTTTCCATTCGCTCGGAATATACAAGGGCAAAAACGCGGCCGCCTGCTCGGGACTGCTTTGAAATTGCTCCATCAGTTCTCGAGCCACAACAATGTCACCTTGTTCGAAGCTATTTCGAACCATTTTGGCGCGAATTTGATCCGCGTTATTGGGATTGTATTTAAGAGCCGTCCGAAATACTTTCATGGCCAGCTCATCTTCTCGACCCGTGCGGAGATAGATCTGGCTCAAGATGACGTTGAGCACGGCGTTTTCTGGGTCGAATTCCAGGGATTTTTCAAAGATGCGTTGCGATTCGTCATCGAACTGCTCTTTGAGAATATAGGCCTTGCTGAGATTGAGGTAAACTTTCGCCTCATTCGCGCCCAGTTCAATGGCTGTTTTGAATTTCTCGATCGCTTGCCCAAAATCCCCCCGATCCAGATACGTTTTTCCCAACTCAATTAACAGTTCGATGATTTTGGAGTTGGAAGGATCTTTGTCCGTCACCTGCATCACCGCCTATTTTCCCATCCGATTGAGTTCTTCAGCCAACACACCATCGATCAATTTCTTGGGCGAATTATCACTCTTGGATTTTTGCAAATAATATCGCGATACGATCGGTTCCAATTGCAATTTCAGATGGTCATTATATTGAATCGCCCGTTCAAATACCCGGATGGCCACTTCATCCAGCCGATTTTCATTGATGTAAATGTTGGCGAGCGTAATATAGAGCTTAATGTTATTTGGCTTTTTGGATAATAGCCGTTCGTAAATTGCCCGAGCCTTATCATATTTTTTGAGCAAAATGTAATAGCGGGCACGCGTCGTCGGCAATAGGTATAAAACCGCTAACGGAAGGCTGATAAAACCAATTACCAGTGCCAATAAAATTCTATTTGCTCCTGTTCCCGGCGTCGCTTCATTTTGCGACAGCCCCATGGTCGATTCAATATTTTGCCGCGCTTGACTCAACAGAAACTCTGTATTTCGATAACCGGGCTTAATCAGCTTGATTTTTTCCAGAAGAATCATGGCACGTTGCCAATCCTGTTGCCGCATAAGATCAAGGGCCTGCTGGTAATAGGTTTGTGCTAATTCGAGATCGAGATCGCTCCCGCTCAACTGGCTCGATTCGGTCATCGAACGAGACGTCCCAGAGCTGGTAGTTGCGCCCGGCATAGTCTCGATCATTGCCGTTTCTAATGGCTCTGAAATTCCGGTCCCCTCACGAGATGGCATTCGACTCATCAATTCATTGACCCGGGCCACCTCTTTTCGCGTCGCCTGAAGCCGCGATTCGATATCTTTGTAATTGGGATTGAGCTCTGCCACCTTCTCGAAATTGGCCAGGGCCAGGGTATAGTTGCCGTTAGCGAAATTTTCAACTCCCATGGAATAGAAATTTTCAATCTTTTGCTCATTGAGCGCCTGTTGATATAGTTTCTCCTGCGCCTCGGCTAACAATTTCGCCACTTCCGCATTGTTCGGTCGCAAGCTCTTGATCTTTTCTAAATTTTTGATCGCCTCCTGCCATTTGCCCTCGTTCATATAGGCCAATGCCTGAATATACAACGGCTGAATTTGCCGATCCCCCTGATCAATTTTCTGGTCCATCAGATTCGCGATCCGCTCCAGTTGTTCCTTAGCGCCAGCATGGCTGGAATCCATCTGCAGCAGTTGCCGAAACACTTCTTTTGCGTCAGATAGCTTATTATTTTTAATTAAGGCCAATCCCTGATCATAGAGCTCGGCGATTTTCTGCTGTTCCCGCGCCATCTGGATTCCCAGTTCGAAAGAGTTTCGATTCTCGGGGGAATTGCGAAGCCCCTGCCTGAACAGATCGATGGCCTCGGCGTAACGCCCTTGCGCGATCTTAGTCTGACCCAACTCATAGAGCATCAACGTCTTGAATTGCATATCGTTGCTGCTGGAGATCGCCTCTTGAAACGCCTTTTCCGCTTCGGCCAATTGTCCGATCTTGCGATAGGTGGCACCTAATCGAGTTAGAATGTTGCTCTTGAGCGTTGGATTTGGGTTGCCCGCCAGCGCTTTGGTGAGCGACTCCACTGCTTTCGCGTTTTCTTTTTTCCCAATATAGAGCAGCGCCACATTGTAATAGGCTTCCGCAAAGGCAGGGTTTTCTTGAATTGCCTTAAGGTAATATTCAATTTTTTTGTCCGGATCTTTTTCTCCCACCCCTTTTTTAAACCAATAAGCAGCGCCGATATCCTGTGGATTCCCAGCAGTCGCATGACTGCTATAGCTCAATAAGAGCAATAGCCCTACCAGCAAGTAAAATTTTTTCATCATGGTAAGCCCCTATCAAATTTGATCTATGATTCTGGATGTCTGGTGATTTTTCTATCTCAATTCTATCCCCGTCAACTCTGAACATAAGCGACTGGCAGAAGCCAATCGGTGACGTTCAATGATGGTTAACAAGCATCATGTCCAATTCCTCAAGTTGTTATCGAGCGAACATCCTGATGCATCTTTATCCCATCGACCTGACTAATGTTGGGGGCATGGCGATTTAGCTTGTTGCGCTGGTGGAGGATTGAACTTCTGCTTCGATCTATTGCTGATCTCCGCTGCCGGCTCTGGCAATGGCAGAATGACTGGCCGATTTTGTTGAGACAATGGATGAATGCGATGGCCTGGCAGAAACGGAACAAGTTCGTTATTAATGACCAGCGTCATCTGTTCGCTAAACTGCAACGTGATGTTGGTCAATTGCGGGAAGCAATCCAGGCATCGAATTCCCCAGTCGCTGAATCTGATCACGCAATGATCGAGGGCTGAAGCGTAATCATCACAATCTTGTCGAAACTCGATCCCATGCCAGTCAGCTGGTCGCGCGGGTCTCGAACGGCCGTATGATCCTTCAGCAACGTCGATGTCATTTACCGAAGTAAAAATAATCGGTCGAGCCTCACTCCCTTTGGCAATCAGCGCTCCCTCTACGCTTATCTGGTATTTCCCAGCAAATTTTACCACGACTCCCGGATCAATTTTCAGCACCAGCCCTTTGGGAACGATGATGTCCTCAATCACAAGATACGGGCTATGGGCAACCGACCAAACTCCGATCTGCACACCCGACACTTGGCGACCTGCCCAAGCGGTGGTGCTCATGAGCAATCCTAACAACACGGCAAAACCAATTTCGGAAGGGAGCTGCTTCATTTCATTTGCTCTTGATTTCAATCGCCTTAATATCGCCAGTCGAAATGGTAATATTCTCCTGTTGAAACAGAATCTTGTTGGTGGAATCGCGAATCGTAATTGTATAAGTTCCTGGTTTCAGCAATAGTCCTTTGTTTGCTAATAAGCTGCTTTTGCCCCAAAAATGATCATTCACGAACACATCCGCGTTACCTTGATTATTGATTTTTTCCATCCCCGTGATAAAAATCTTCCCCTGATCGCCAATATTTCTCTGCAAGGACCAGCTTTGAATTTTTGATACCGCCGCGACCCCTGGTGGAGTGCTAACGGTTGGGCTGATAATTTTTTTTATTTCCGAATCGGGCAATGACTTGCTTTCAATGTTTAGCCCCTGATGCACGCTGGTGGAATTCAATCCGGCATCCATGGATGGCGCTATTCGAACGGTGTCGATGGGCCCACGATTCGGCTTCGTAGAATTGGCAAGTTCATGGACTGGAGCAGCATTGGGTTGCGACCAATAGTTCATCCAAACGAACCAGCCGAGAACAAGTGTGGCCAGCACCATTGCGGCAATCATAGAGATTTTGGTCCGATACTGCCGCCAAATTTTCTTCACTGGGACTTCAACAACTTCGCCATCACGTCGCTGATAGAGCTCGCGTTTCAAAATACCATCCTCGATCATGCTGACCTGCTTACTCTCTTCTTTCAAAGTCAGATAGATGGATGGATGCTGACTCGGCGAGGGATCTAATTCTTCCACCACCACCAGGGCCACGGTGATGTTATCAGAGCCATCTTTCATGGTAGCGTTGTCGATCAAATGCGGCAGGCTATGTTCTAAGTTGCCGCGGTTGAACAACACGATGCGCTTAATTTCCTCATCCGAAAGGGCTCGGGTCAAACCATCGGTGCATATAAGGAATAGATCACCGGCTTCCACTGGCTCGATGCCAGCATCGATTTTGAGGCTGCCATTTAGCCCCAGCGCTCGAGTGATGATATTTTTCTTCTCAAATTTTTGGGCAGTCTCGCTATCGATCTCCTGATCTTGAATCAATTCATTGATCCAGGTATGATCTTGGGTGAGCCGCGTGATCGTGGTTCCCCGAATGCGATAGATGCGGCTATCACCGACGTGAGCGAGAATTGCCAGGTTGTCTTGAAATGCCAGAGCGGATACGGTGGTCCCCATTCCACGCCAATTCGGATTCTGGATCGATTTATGATAGATGTTTCGATTGGTGAGACGGATCGCGCCGACCAATCGGGAAGCGATTTCCAGATGATGGGCTTCCAGGTCTTTGGTGATTTGATGATGGAACGACGGGTCCAAAAATAAATACATATAGCGAATCGTCATCACTGCCAGTCGGCTCGCATTGGCACCAGCGTTATGTCCGCCCATGCCATCACAAACGATCGCCAATCCTTGTTCTTCGAAAATTCCACAAAAATCTTCATTCACCGCTCTGGCGATGCCGGTATCGCTTCCAGCCAACATTCGTAATTTCATCGCATCACCGTTTTAAATAACCATTATATCCGCCAATCCTGTATTGCAGTCGAGCCATCATCGCTCTGAAATATCAACGAGTTTGCGGAAGCAACAAAGAATCCGAATATCCCTGCCACTTCGAATAATATACCTTCATATCAGGGCGTTTTCAGAAAAAGTTTTTGACGTTTGACGCTGGAGAGGATGTTATAGCCAACAGCCATTATGATCACAACCACAGAAATCAAGATTGCCATATAATAGCCAGCTGGCGATACCATTTCAGAGCTATTGCAACCGGACTGGTGGGCGTCGAAATGAATTTGACCCCACAAGACTGTGCCTGGCATTCCTTGAGCATTGGTTTGAAGCAGGCTGAATTGGTCATTGTTTTTTCTCAATAAAATATCCTGATTTTTGTCTTTCTTAAAATCGGCCACCATGGGAGTGCCAATGATCGTTTGTTCAATATTCTCGATCATTGATCCCCCTGTTATCCGTTTGCCATCTTTTCCATTAAAAATGTAAAGCCCGCCCCAAAATCCAGCCACCAATACCTCCGCCATGTTATCTTTGTTGATATCAAGCAGAATGGGGTAGCTGACGAATTGGTCTTGATTTTCTGAAAGGTATCCCCAGAGGACCCGCTTTTGACCTGCACCCTTGCCGGCTCCATCGTAGGCGATCAATGCATTGGTGTTGGTCAAGATCACAACGTCGAGTCGATGATCGCCGTTCAAATCAGCGATCATGGGTGGAGCAACGGCATTTCCCAACGCCCCTACATCGAGCACATCATGCCATAATCGTTTGAGTCCGTTGCCGCTGAGCGCCAAAACATGGTTCTCCTCTGTGATCAACACCATGTCTCCATAATGGTCCCCATCAAGGTCGCCAATGGCGACGCGCTGCCGGATCGGATGATCTTCAAAGAACGATCCCTTGGCCTTTTGGAATTCCTCATTGACATCGAAAATCTGGCTGAAATTCCCTTTCATACCATCGAAAATGAGCAGCTTGCCGCTGTCAGTGCCTAATACCACCTCTGCGACGCCATCATTGTCAACATCGCCAGCCGAAGGAGTGCAATGGATCGTCGTTTCCACTTGAAGCGATGACCACTGGGCTATGCCGACCCCGGCGTAGCCGATATGGACCTGACCGTTTTGACTAGCAATAAAAATATCTAATAAGCCATCGCCGCTAAAATCGGCAACCACTGGGCTACCGGAAAATAATCCACCCAGCAAAGGACTGGCCCAAATTTCATTTCCGCTGTTACCATCGATGGCATATAGGGTCGAATTATTCGCCGCAACCAAAAGATCCGGGAGATGATTGTTGTTCAGATCAGCCACCACCAGGCCGATTCCTGACTGCAACTGCTGCGCGATTGGCTGATTCCATAATGGCTTGGCGGTACGACCATTTATCACAATGATATAACCGTTCTTGTCTGCATAGGCCACATCGACATAACTATCGCCATTGAAATCTGCCGCCGCAGGGGCCAGGCCCGAAATATTCGAAAGGACCTGATTCACGTTGAGTGGCACGGTAGGTAACTCTGGCAATGACAGAAATGGAACTTCCGTCAATTGAAACGTTGCTGGCTTTTGATTGATCACTTTCAGGCGGGTCACAGAGTGAATTATTAACCACATCATGAGCAGCACCGCCACAGCCGAACCAATCCGAATAACTAAATTAGAATTTCTGATCCACCAGGTACCACATCGTTTCGGTGGGGAGAATTCCATCATGCCTTCGGGCACAAATCGAAAAATGGTGCTCTTCTGGTCGCTAACGATTTCAATTTCATCATTAGGATACAATTGAACCACATCCTCTTCGCTTAACTGGTTGCGATTGACCCGGGTGCGGGTCTTGCTCCGCTTATCCATGATGAAATATTTCCCATTCTCCAAGAAAATGGTGGCATGGCGACGGGAGATGCTCGGGTCCACCTCATTTTTTTCATTTTCTCGAATGACGATATCATTCAATGTGCTATCTCGCCCGATTTTGGTTACCCCATAATTCAACCGATATTTTTTGCCAAGATAAGGGCCATAAATTGCCAACAAATAATGCGGCACCAGTTTCTCCGTGGTGGTTGGGGAGGTCGGTGAAATAGAAGGCGTCGCTGCGATTTCATCCTCTGTCTCAATCGCAGCCGTCACCTCTCCGTCAATGGCCTTGGTCCGCTCGGCGTCAAATGGGAATGCCGCCTCCCCAGCAGCGACTGACACGGTATCGGATGATTCAAGACGCAGGCCATCATCTGAATCACTGGCGCTCTTCTCAAATAAGACATTTTCAAAAATGAGTGAATGATCCCCGATCTTTATTTCATCGCCACTCGATAAAGGCATGCGATCCGTTATCGGTTTCCCGTTCAAATAGCTGCCAAATGCACTTTGACTGTCCCTAACAAAATATCGGGTCCCTTCCTTCTCAATCACGAGATGATGCATCGAAACTTTTTTATCGGCAATAATCAGATCGTTGTCCCCCTCTGAACCAATGGTGATTCTGCTCTGGAAAGGCCGAATCGGAAATTCCTTATAGACTTCTGCCTTTCGCTTGACAACGATTTTCGGCATAGGCGACTCTCCCTGCTATTTTTTTACTGAATAATTAATTTGAATTCCAATTTGCTATTCCCGGACTTGGTATTAAAAATCGAATATTTTTCAAAATATCCGAATTTTTTCACTCTAAAGCTGTACTCTCCTGGCGCGACCTTATTGACGCAGCGACCGTTCTCATCCGTCGCTCCAAAATAGATCTCGCTATTCTGGTTGCCAGTGAGAGGACGATAGCTCACCTGCGCATCTTTTAGTGGTCGGCCGGTTAATGCATCGTTCACCACGACCTCGATAGAACTAATCGCTGGTTCCATCTTTACAACCACATCTTTGTCCCGACTCGTTACTGTGACAATCGCATCCTTATACCCCTCTTTGCTCAGCACTACCTTCAGGTCGATTGGCGGTAAGCTCAATTCGCAGGGCGTGCGATCATTCCTGGTGTAAACTTTATCATTTTGGATGATTCGCACAATGCGAGCTCCAATTTCATTATTACCCGGATTATTGATATCCTTAGCAAAGAATCGGACATTTCGGGTTAGCATCACTGAGATCGATTCTGGCCCATTTTTATCGACCATGAGTGTTACCGTTCGCGAATTATAGCCAGCCTTTTGAAAGACAATTTCATGTTTGCCCATGGTCAAGGCAATGGTGCTGGATACATCGGTCCGGCCCGACGGGGTGGGCGAACCATCGATATAGAAATTAGCCCCAGATGGAAGGCATGAAACATAAATGAATTTTTTGAATATCCCTTCTACGACATAGCGTTTGGGTTCTCCATCGATCGTTTTGAACGACCATACGCGGCGATCCTCAATTTCCTCAGTTCCGTCCAAGGTGTTCAATGCAAATCCAGATAATTTTTGGAAATTTTCTTGCTCCATTTCTAACGAAAAAGGCAAGCCGACTTCCCATTCGACTGTGGTAGGCGTTTTTTGAGGATATAGCAATTGATTGATGTAGATGGTCGCACCTTTAGGTTCGGACGTGATTTCAATTGGGGTTTTGAAGCGGAACAGGTAAGGATCATACCCTTTGCGGACCTTTTCTCCAGCAACTTTTACCTCTCCTTTGCTCGGCACATGGATCGATTTGATCAACGGACTAAATCCCGGCATGGTCAGTTTCAATTCGTGAACGCCCGGAGAAATTTTTGGGATAGAAAGCGGCGTTTTGCCAGTCACAGGCTTATTATCAATATAGACTGCTGCCCCAGTTGGCAAAGATAAAATTCGGATAGCTGGGGGGAACAATCGATCGTAAATGCCCGAAGCTATCGGGGTGAGCTGAAACAGTAAGTCAAGCACCAGGAATAGAATTAGGCTGACAGCCAGGCCAACACCCCCCCGCGTCAGGATTCTTTTGTTCCGATTGGAAGACAGCCGAATCACATCGATGACCGTTTTCAAGTCATCCTCGCCTTCCTCCTCGCCCGCAACCGAAAGATCGCGCGAAGGCGCAGCATCTTTTTTCCTTGCCGATAGAGATGGCTTCGGGTGAGCATGAACCGATTTCGCTGTCTCTTTATTTATGTCAGCCACTTCGAGCTCATCGATGAAGCTGCCTCCCTGATCTGCAGCCGTGGATGAAAGGCTCGACATCGCGCTGGGCTCCAATTCAACCGATTGACCGCCGAAATCGTACATGGGTTGATCGGAAAAATTAGAATCATCTTTCGACCGACGTTGTTGTTTTGTTACAGAAGCATCAATAGATTCAGTATCCAATCTGTCGGATGCTCGTTTTGAATCTGACGGCGATCCGGCAGCCTCGATGTCGAGTGTGTCGGGCTGCCCATATTCGAACTGGTGGGTAAATTGATCGGTATCTGACCCAAATTCAGGCGATGGATTCGCAACGGAATCTGTCTGGCTGGGCTGGGTATCTGTCATTTCTATGAGCGGTTGTTCATGCGAAGCGTTTGATATAATCGTTGGCTCTTTGATCTCAAACTGATCGAAAGGCGCATCAGGCCTTTGCGGCTCGCTGGCAATATTTTCAGCCACGATTTCATCTGGCTTGCCGTTCGAATCCATAACTTGATGAACGAACTCGCCGAGCTCCTCTGCCAAATCCACTGAACGGGCTGTTGCCATTAGGTATTCTACCAAATCGAGGTACACCCCATTGGCTCCCTGATAGCGTTGGTCTGAATCCCGCTGGAGCATTTTTAATAGAATCTGCTGAATCGCCGGGTCGACCTGGTGCTTTTCAAGCAATGACGTGTCGATTTTGCATTTTTTGATAAGCTCGATGGTTTGATAAGGATCATCCAGCGGAAAAAGTCGTGAGCCCGTGAGCATTTCATAAAAAACTGTCCCCAAAGAAAAGATATCGGTCCGTCGATCGATTGTCCCGCCATTGATTTGTTCTGGGGCCATATAGGGCAACTTACCAGACAAAACGATTTGATCTGAGGCATTGCTTTGAAATCGGATTTTCGCTAATCCGAAATCGATCAGCTTCACATGCCCAGAAACCGAGGTCATGATATTGGAGGGTGAAATATCTTGATGAACCAGCCGGAGCGGCTTATCTGTCATTAGGTCACGTTTGTTATGGGCATATTCCAGCGCCTTGCATATTTCTTTGACGATAAAAATACTGAGATGCTGCGGCATGGACATATTATGCTTGCGACACCACCGCAAAATCCTTCCCAGATCTACACCATCAATATATTCCATGATAATAAAAAATTGGCCGTTTTCATCTCTGACCAGGTTGTAAATGTGCACAATGTTATTGTGGCTCAGCTTTCCGGCATTCTTCGCCTCTTCGAGAAATAGGTCGATATATCTTGCCTCGCGCAATAAACTGGGCTCGATCGCTTTGATGGCGACTGGTTTCTCAAATACATGATCATAGCCTTTATAGACAATTCCAAAACCCCCTTGCTTAATCTTCGAAACGATCTCATATTTGTTCTGTATAAGTCGCTTCTCTTCCTGGTCCATATCCTTACCTCTGGTTTAAGCTATTTATTTATCAATTTATTTTTTGATGAATCAATCCCCTTCTTGCGTCGGCTTGCGCTAACACCAGTGCGATTCTATCAACAGCAGCATTGATCTGCCATTCGATTGTGGCATTTGTGCATACGAATGAACATCGAAATTGTCCAGCTTGATGGCGGAACGGGTTTAGGAGGAATGATATCCTTTTCGCGCAAAGGCCCTTGCCTGTCGTCGGTTCAAGGAAATTAATTTTTTGTATAATTTTTCAACAGCTAAGTTATTAAGCCGCATAGCATATAGGATGATGCCTTTACAAATAGTATGCCATCAAAGAAAATACCAATTGCTATTTGATAGCTTCATCATAATATGAAAGTTATTTGTTTAGGCGATATGAATATAGAGATCTTATCGTGATACACGTTGATACATTGTTACAAATCAGGACAAGATGGCAATTCATCTGCGTTTTCATATTGCATTTTGCCTCGAAGCATTGATCGCCTTATTGATCGAACATTCATGACAGAAGTGCAATCGCCTTTGATGGTCGGGTCTGATGCAAACACTGAATCAAAATTTGTCAACCCAACGATTTTCGGCCATCGCCGAATCGCCAATGACAAAAAAGTTATTGCGATCATTCAGACTTTATGAAAATGGAAAATGGACGGATAGAGGAGTCTTTCCGATTGAAGCGAGGGATCTGGTTAAGTCATGATCTTTTCAGACGGATCGATTCTTCATTCTGCTTCGATTCATCTGTAAGTGAAAATGGCTGATTCCTCAGTCGTTCCGAACAAAGCAAGACGGGGTGAGGAAGCAATTCGCTCCAATGAGGTTACGCCCTCATCTGTTTCTATTGCAAAATTCTAAGGACAATTGAGTCGTATCATTCCTGCGAATGCAGCAATCTCTAATTGCTGGCTTGAAGTGATGTATTTTCTCTTAGTTTGATTGCTCGAGCAAAGTATCATCCTGGATTACAATTCTCATTAGCCAGAGGAAACAGAAAAGCCAAGGGATCTAGTTCCGCTGAGGACAATTGGAATAGAAAACAAATTTCAAGCGCAATTCGCCCAAGGCGCAAGCCAGAATTGTCCCAATGGGTACTACCGCACATCGAAATTGCCGTTGAAGGTACACTTTAGACTTGATAAATTTCATCGCAACTGCCTGGATTATTTTATAAATTTTAAAAGATTAACCTACACGCATCGTAGTGCTCGATGCCCTGGCCTGCCATTTGCCGATGAATCGGTCGGGATCGATCCCCAGATCATCTCATAATCATCGAAGCATTACGAACCATAACAGAAGGAGAAGGGATTATGAAGTACCGGAACATTATTTCGCTGATGCTTGTTGTGTTTGCTACAACATTTATCATTTGGGGGTGTTCAAAAAATTCTCCAACCGAGCCAGATCAAAATGGAGAGGCGACTGAGCTGGATGCTCCGTATGGTGGCTTTACCGTTTCGGACGAGCTGCCAGCTTTTGGTGATGCATCCATCGCCGCAGATTTTGACGACGATGAGAGCGTCACTGATCTGATGAGCACTGAACCGACGTTCGCCAATGAGCTTAATTCCAGTGCGGTGAACGCCTATTACATTCGCATAACATGGGGATTCCTCCAGGGCGATTCGACTGCCACTGAGCGGGTAAATTGGGATGGCCTTGCCAGTATCACGCGTGGCAAATTGGGTATTATGAAAGCCATTTTGTTTGAGCGGAACCAGAACGACCGAATTGTGCTGCCACGAACAGATCGCCGCACCGTGCAATGGACCTCCACCATAGTCACTCATTTTGATGGCATCGTTCTGGTCATCGTGGATAAGGATACGCTCAATGTCCCTGGTGAATTCACTTTCTCCACCAATCTCTATTCGAAAACCTTTCGCTTTGACGAACTGGATTCGTTACAACTCGTAGAAACGGTCACCCCACAGGGGCAACAGGTCTCGATTCAGGCGTACAGCAAGCAAATCATTCCATTGGGTGGTGGTTTTGTTGAGGGAAAATGGATCAAGACTCGACCGCATGGCGGTGTGTTTATGGGACGTTGGATCAATAATGTTGGGACACGCATCGGACACCTGAAAGGCATCTGGGGGATAAATCGATTGGGTGAAAAGGTGTTCCATGGCAAATATATCGGCTTAGATGGGAAGTTCGGCGGGTTGTTATCCGGAAACTGGGGCTATAACAGTTCCGATGAGAATACTGGCTGGTTTAAGGGACGCTGGGTGAATCGGAGCCTCACCTCGATCGGCATCGTGGAAGGCCATTGGAAAACCAAAGACAATAGTACCAACCGCGGTTTCTTCCATGGCAAATGGAGACGAAAAAATTAAGATCCCTATAAATCGAAACGTGAGATCTGGCCAAGTCACCAGCCAGTATCTCACGTTTCGATGATTTATTTACATCTTTGGCTTGATGGCTTTATACCTCTCGTTATCAACACCATCAAAAGCATTGTTTCCAGCATGAGCAATAGTCCGCTTCGTTCGATCCCGTCGTTAAAACTACTTCAAATAGATGAGCTTTTTTGTATCCACATACCGGCCAGCCTGGCAGATCGCTTCGATTTTTACTAAATAGACCCCGCTGGGCAGCATGTGATCGGCTGATGGGCGCCATTGAATGTGATGATGGCCAGCAGCGAGCTCTTGCTGAACCAACGTAGCAACCTTTTGACCGGAGAGATTAAAAATTTCCAGAGCAACATTACTGTTCTGGCCCAGTTCAAAGCTGATGATTGTGGCAGAATTGAAGGGATTGGGATAATTCTGTTGGAGCTGAAAGCGGTGGTTCGACAATGATACTGGTTGAATCGCTGTTGCAGGCTCAAATTGTGCGATCAAAGATAGATCCTGAGTAAGCGTGACGGAAAGATGTTCGGTATTCCCGAGGGATGAGGGTGCCCAGCCGCTAAATCGGAATCCGGGATTAGGTATCGCAATGATTTGGATGGGCAGATCCTTAAAATAGTCACCTTGCCAGGGGAATTGTTTTATTTGCAATGAGTTCACATGAATCGTGCCAGCGCTTGCCGGGGACACTTTAAGTGAAATGCGCGCTGTACCATTCAGGTTAAATTTGCTCACCAAATGTGCCTTGACAAATGTGGCGCGATAAGTGGCAAATTGTCTTAGGTTCTGAACATTCTGTTGCCAATTTCGAGCGGAGTCACGCCATTTCAATTGATGCCGCTGAATTTCTACTTGCAACAATGCCTTGATGCTATCAATTTTCTGGATGACCCGCTGTGGATTGAACGTCGTGTTGAGATGATCGGCGAAGCGATTGATGAAATCAGTTTTGAATTGGGGATTTTCGAGTAATCGTCGCAATAAAAAGGTCGACCATGGTGGATTGGGCCAGTTTGGGCCATTTGCCTCCGTGGCAAATTCCAAGGTGTTATCCCGATATGCCGCAGCATTCCACAGGCCAAATCCAAAATCGGTATCAAATACGATCCATTTCCAGCGCCCCTGGGGAGACCGAGTCCGCCAGTATTTCACATTATTTCCTGGCCAATCCCGATTGTCGAAATAGATCTGGGCAATTTCATAATCCATGAAATTATCGACATCCATCATTTTTTTAACGCTATCGTACGTCGTGCTGAGCCGGATATCGTGCGTTGCTATGAAATCCAACATCGCGCGATAATGGATCGCATCGCCATGAATTACTTGGGCGTCATTTTCCAACAGGTCAAGGTTTTGGGGATCGACCTGGCGATTGGCGGCCAAATAGTGTTCGTTGATTTTTTCGCGGATGTTTAAGATTCCCCAATATTGGCCATTTAGGAATACCACAGCAGGACGATAGGCCAACAGATCTAAATCGGTCGCTTTAAGCAAGCTTTGCATCATCCCATCGCGGAACATGGTGGACGGCCAATCATTGCCCGAGTTGCGCAACACAAACGATTCGAAACGCTGAATGGGCTTGTCAGGAAAAATTTGATATCGAATTTCACCCGCACCGTATTGGCTTCGGGCGAAGATGGCTAATGATTTTTGGGGAAAATCTCGGGTCCAGGCGCCAAATATCTTCATTCCCGCATTCAACTCAAAACCCAATTTCCCATCCGATTCGAAGAAATCGACATGAACTGGTCGTTCCCAATCTTGCCAGAAATTTGCCCCAAAGTGTGGTGGGCTGGGATCGTAATTTTTTCCCAACACATAAATGCCAGAATCAGGGTCCCATAAATTATACGGATCGGTGGTGAGACAGACGACCGGAAGCTGGATGGTTTCATTGATCAAATAATTCCGTGTCACAATAGCGCTCGCTGAACCGTCCGAACCAAACTCGCGGGCTCTCATCACTGTGGTTTTCGTGATGGAAACAGGGGATTGATACCGCAGCGAGTTTTTCGTCGGCACTGAGCCATCTAACGTGTAATAGATCTCATGCTGCGGAGAACTGGCAGTGATCGTGACAAGCAGATTGCTCGAATAAAATCCACTTTCGTGCGAAAGCTGAGGCTCTTTCGGTAAAGATCGATCGCCTTGGGTGATGTTGGCGCTACCAGGGGTGGCTTGCCGAAAGAAGTACCAATCCCCGGTCCCATCTGGTTGCCGACCAAAGGAGATATCGGTTGGCAAAGCTCCGCATACGACTTGATCGGCTAATTGGCCATTGGCGTCGTGCAATGAAATCAGTTCTCCAGCCGCATCGATTTTAAAGTTAGTATGCAGATAATTAGGCTTCAGGGAAAGAAATTGGGAAACGCCCCTTGGATTGGCGCCAATGGGCGAGGTGGTGCCGAGCGTTAGAAAGGGAATTAGGCTGAGATCGGATGACTCTAATCCTGAATTATGGACTTGAATGGCCAAAACGTTTTTGCCGGTTTGGAATACGGATGAAGGATCGAGGATCTCAAATTCCTCTGGCGCACCGCCTTGATACATTTGCGCTTCGCGATAGGTCCAGGCTGGTTGATTGTAAACGGGATGATCCCCATAGGTGCCGATATTTGCCCGTGCGATTTCTTGATCGTTCAAATAAGCCACAAAGCCATCATCGAAATCAATATGGAGCAACGCGCGGGCAATTTGATTTCTATCCGGTATGATGAAGCTCGTTCGAAGATACAGTGACACCACTGGCGGGACAACTGTTGCATCATCATTGTCACCATAGCCAAAGCCGCTGGGGCCGAGATACCAGTTTGAATCGTCAAAATCCCTGCTGCGCCAGGCCGGTGGTGGTTCAGACGCCCCTAACCGATAGCGCCATGGATCTCCCTTGTCAATGATCGTCTCCCAAAAGAGCCATGTGCGCCTATCTTTTTTTGAGGCAAATATCACCATAAATTGCTTCGGGGCAATTGTGATGGCCGGAAAAGTCCATTTAAATGGAGAGCCCGCATCATCGGAGAGGCCAAAGCCGTTCAAGTCGATCGGTTGCATGCCGCCATTATAAATTTCTATCCAATCTGGGGTCTCTCCATCCTCATCTCGAATGGTAGCGCCGTTCGATGCCATTATTTCATTAATGACCAGTGCCTGGCTAAAGACCAGACCATTCTCTAAGCTTGCAAGAAAAAAGATGGTGACCAGTATGTGTTGGATCGATTTCATCATCGCATTTGTTTTTCATTATGGTTCGATTTTGAAGGATGTGACCGCGAGGCGGTCGATTTGACGATTTATTTTCAAAACAAATGAAAAATCGGCATTTCGACAAGGCTTCGATTGATAAAACCTTCTGGCATTGGGCGAAGATTCATCTCAGCAATATCATTGGCCGGGTCCTATGAATTCCATTGATCTTCAATTGGCAGAAATACAATCCTGTCGCTGCTGGTTGATCCTGGCTGTTGGTACCATCCCAAAGGAATGTCTGCAAGCCGGGAGCGATCGGGCCGCTAAATATGTGTTTGACTATGGCCCCATGAAGGTCAAAAATCCTCAAACTGATCGTCTGTTGGTCGAATGCCATGATTGGTATTAGTGTGGCTTGCTGGAACGGATTGGGATAATTTTGCGCCCAAAAAATTTTATCCGTGATTTGATCATAGCGTCGACTGTCCTTTGGTTCCCAGCTAGCCAGGCTAAAGCTGATATAATTGATGTTGAACCCAGCTTCGAGAAAAAGCAATTTCAGCTGATGGGTTCCGGTGGGCAATGGGTAATTTTCGGGGAGCGCAATGGTTTGCCAGCTGTTCCAGCTACCAGTATTGGGGACTTGAATGGCTTTTGTGAGCGGACGATCGTCTAACAGCAACTGGAGTTTGCCGTTTCCCTGGGGCGAAGCCACCCGCATCTCTATCCGATAAGTCCCGGAATCCTTGATGGAGATGGTGAACAGAAGCCATTCCCCGGGCTGAATCCAGCCGACGCTGTATTTGGCGCCGAGCGGATCATTGCTTAATTCGATATCAACGCCATCATTGCGATAACTGCCTCCGCGATTGTATTCTTCGCTACCCAGACCATGGGTGACATGATAATCGGTATCATGGTAGGAAATCGCCTCTCTGCCGAGGTCATATTCCACACAAAAAATCGTATCGGGGAGATGATGGGGTCCAAAAGGCTTTGGTTGGGTTCCAAACTCAGCACGGAAAAGGGCATCGAGTACATCGGGATGGAAGTCACATGCCTCCAGCTTCAAAGCGTCGGTCATTTCCAGCAAGGCGGTCGTGGCAAACTCGACGGTTGGCGTCGGTGCTTGACCTCGCCAATAATCGAGCAGCTTTTGATAATTAGGGGTAATGCGAGCTGAATAAGGGCTGGTGGTGGTCGCAATTTTCTTGTGTGTCCACCAATTCCAACCGATATTATTCTTTTCCATTAATTGCACGCAGTCATAAAACCAGGTATTGGAATTTTCCCCCGATTCTCCCAACCATAGAGGGCAATTGGTTTGATTGCGGATGGTGAGGTATTTTTGGATCGCTGCCTGGGTGTTTTCGTTCCAATATTTATGGAAGCTATAAACCATATTGACATCGAACGGAGGGGTGAGCAAATTAAAATCAGTGGCGTACCAACTTCCCTCGATAAAAATGATATGATTGCTATCGACCTCGCGAATCGCTCGAGCAATTCGGATGTACAGCGAGCGCAAATCGTTGTTGGTATAGCCGGCTGGCATGACCGGCTCGTTGAGCAAATCGTAGCCGCCGATCCATTCTGCTGTGGCATAACGTTCCGCAATTTTGCGCCAGATCTCGACCGTGCGATCCTGATTTTTTGGATCTGTCCACAACCGAGCTTCAATGCCGTCGGAATCGCTGATATTATCTTTATTTTGACCACCAGGCGCGCAATGCATGTCCAATATCAAATACAGCCGATATTTTTCGCACCAGCTCAGAAGTCGATCGATGATTTGAAAGCCCTGCTCCAAATAAATCCCAGGTTGATCCTCTGGCGTTAGAAGGCGATAATTGAATGGGAGCCGAATCGAATTGACCCCCCATGAAGCAATTTGCTCAATATCTTGTTCGGTGACATAGTTTTCGATGTACCGCTGGTAGAATTGTTCCGCATTCGCCTCCCCGATAAGGTCAACGATTTGTTTTCGGATCGAACTGGGCGAACCATATCCTGGGATATGAAGCTGATATCCTTCTTGCACCAGCCATCCACCTAACCCAAACCCGCGCAGTAGCACCTTTTGCCCGTGAGAGTCAACGATTTCCTTGCCTTGGGTTTTCAAAAAGGCATTTGAAATTTGAAATATCGTAAAGAGCCAGAATAGAGTAAGAATCAGCATTCTGAGCGATCTCATGTCAGTTTCCTTTGATTTTTACATAGGTTTTTAGGGTACGAATAATTAGCATCAGTCCCTCGGCTTTGTGGAGGGGTTCCATGCGAATGTGGCAACAATAGCCACGATCCCGGCAACGAAAAACGTCATCACTCGCGCGGTGAGCAGCTTTGCATCGAGGCCGGTGCTGATCCAAACAATGGTGAACAGCATTCCGGCGATCATGGTCACCACCGCTGCTCTGCTATGGAACTTTTTCCAAAACAGCGTTGCTAAGATCACCACCGAAAAAGTGCCACCGACTCCGGCCCACACATAGCCCACGATGGTAAAGATCACTTTCGTGGGTGAGATGAAGGCCAAATTCAGCGCGACACTGGCCAATAACGCGGTAAGAATGCGCGATAAATAGAGGTTTACTTGATCGGATGAATGCTGCGGTTTGATCAACGGTTTGATTAGATTCTCCCAGAGTTCAGTTGCGGACAAGATTAACAACGAATCGGCGGTGGAGATCATCGCCGCGATAGCACCAGTGATGAGGATTCCGGCAATAGCTGGCGGAAAGATTTTTAAAATGACGGAGGGCATCACATATTCTCGATCCGCCAGGGCATTGGGGCCGAACATCGCGATGCCAAGCCAGCCGATGGATAGCGCGCCGATATAGGCGGCGATGGTCCAAGCAATGCCAATATTGCGGCCTTTTCGAGCCTGCGCCGAATCTTTGATGGCCATGAATCGCATACTCAATTGTGGCTGTCCTCCTAAATAGCCAAAGAACCACGAAAAGCCAGTCATTATGATAAGCCCAGCAGAAAACCCGGATGCAGCGCCAGTCAGCGAAGTATATTGTGAACCGGCCTTGTGAAGCGCAGCCGGAATGCTGGTGGCGAACAGTTCGGCAGGATTATGATTGGCCAGATAGAAAATACCCACCACTGGGGCAACGATCAGTGTCGTAATCATCAGGATCGCCTGGATCACATCCGTGTAGACCACGCTTCGGAAACCGCCATAAATGGTATAGGGGATGATGATCAAGGCAGTTAAAAACATTCCTGGGACAGGGTCAATCTTAAACAGCGTATGAAGTGTTTTTCCGCCGCCAATAAATTGGGCCCCGACATAAAAAAAGAAAAAAAAGACGATGATGACGCTGGCGACAATTCGAATCGATTGTCCCAGGTCACCGTGTCGCTTTGCAATATAGTCACTGAAAGTGGTCACATTGAATTTTTCAGCCTCATTTCGAAGCCGCCAGGCAAGCAGTGCCCAGGCGGTGATGATACCAACCGCACATCCGATCGCGGTCCATATTTCGGTCAATCCTGTGGCATAAGCTGCTCCAGGTAAACCCAATAGACACCATGACGATTCGCCAGTCGCCCGCTCCGATAACGCTGCCGCCCAACCAGGCAATTTGCGGCCGGCAATCGAATAATCTGCGTCGGTTTTAACTTTACGGCCCTGGTAGATTCCCCATCCGATCAGCAACATCAGATATCCAATAACCACCATGAGAATCTGGGTTTGGTACTCCATGGTTCCCTCCAATTAAAGTCGCGACTCTAATTCCTTAAATTCATTCCAATTGCAAGATTCAAATAACAGGCAAAATGTCTTCGTATACAAGCACTCTATTTTGTTTGAACTGAAAAAACGGCTTTGAAAAAGATGCCTGCCTTCGCAGAAACGACACGGCCTAAATGAATTCCAAATTTTGCAACAAAGGGCAATGATTCAAAGAACCGACGATATCCAAAAGTCACAACATGGTGCCAGATGGAAATGATTGATTTGACCACTATTGGATCAACGAGAGCAATGAAACATCCGATCTTTTTGCCCGAAGAAATTTTCAATTTGTTAAAAAGATAAACTTTTTTATGAAAATATTCAACAGAATTTTATCATCAAATCATACTCGGTAACGGTCATTCTCGAAAACCTCTGGAGAGAATCATGTGGCTTGAAATCAAGGGAATCAAAATGAATGGCTGGTTGAAGGATGGGTTATTAAAAATAAAAGGGTGAGCCATTGGAGCAAGCCATCCACTTAGCGACCGGCGAAGCTAATTTCACAAGCAAAAACCAATTTGATCTACGATTTGCTCCCTCATTTCCATGATGGGATTGCCCGAAAATCAGCATCAGTTGTTCGATCAATTAACCTCCCTGTTGATCAAATTCCAGCCTGATTTTAACCAGAAAAGTTTACAGCAGAATAATCGCCATCGATTTGATATCAAATATCCTGCTGTTATCACCAGTGCAGGACTTCCATTAACGGATGAATGCAGCGCCCTAATCAATTGGCGAAGGGATTTGATATGCGATGCAATTTATTCTTCCTCGTCAAGTCCAGTTGCAAAATTCCAATCATAGGCGGAAATGTCATGCTGCCATCCGATTAGCGGACAGGCATTTATATTTTGATTTTATTCAACAATTGGCTTTTAAAGAGATTCTTGCATGTGCAAGAATGACATGCTCAATTAAATCTTGCATTTTGCAAGAGGGATGAATGAGTGAAGTTGATACTAATTACCAAACGACGGGCAGAAAAGATGCAATCGTCTATAGTTCAAGAAAGTGATGAATTTTCGTATGGGTGCTTGATGGGAAGGATGCAACAATTGTCTGGTTGGGACATGTTTCGGTGCCACAAAGTATGCGTAACAACGAGCAAAATAGAACCATGTTTAAGATCGGTTAACGGCATGGTCTTGCCCAAATGCTGGATTGATCGATGGTCACCCTATTGGCCGATTATTAGAAAAGATAGATATCCAATCTTAAAATTCACTTGGAAAACTGAATTGGTTTTAATATATTATAATTAGCCCGAGGCTGTTGCGGAATGGAGAAATATGATTTATCATTCGATGGGCTTTTCAGGCGTTGGAGGCAAAATTCGATTGATTAACGTGGGTATCCGCACATGAACTTGACACTTACCTTTCTTGGTGCAGCTCAAAACGTAACTGGCTCTCGATATTTGCTGGAAGCAAATGGGAGGCGATTTTTGATCGATTGTGGGTTATATCAAGAACGGCCGTATTTAGCGCGAAATTGGGATCCGTTCTACGTGCCGCCAGAGACATTGGATGCGGTTTTGCTGTCCCATGCGCATCTGGACCACTGCGGATTGCTTCCTAAATTAGTTAAAGAGGGGTTTAAAGGAAAAATTTACTGTACCCCAGCTACCAGTGAGATTGCCAAGATTGTGTTACTGGATGCTGCAAAAATTCAGGAAGAAGACGCGGCGTTTAAGATTAAGCGGCATCAACGGGAAGGAAGGACTGGCCCCCGGCCGGTGACGCCATTGTATACGGTGGCTGATGCTGAGGCGACTCTGCTGTTTTTTCACCCTGTTGACTATAAGCAACCTGTGGCACTCGGCGATGGGATCGAAGTCTGCTTCTATGAGGCGGGTCATATTCTCGGCTCATCCAATGTCATGGTCCGGGTGCGCCAGGGCGACGAGATGCGGACGATCCTTTTCTCTGGCGATATTGGCCGGTGGAAAACGCCAATTCTGCTGGATCCAACCATGTTCACTGAAGCCGACTACCTGGTGATGGAATCGACCTATGGCAATCGCTTGCATGGCGATCGCGATCACATCGTCGATGAGTTGGAAGAGATTGTCCAATCCACTTATGAAGCTGGGGGGAATATCTTGATCCCAAGTTTTGCAGTTGAACGGGCGCAGGAGGTGCTTTATTATCTAAATCAATTGCTGATCCAAGATCGTATTCCTCATCTTACCGTGTTTATGGATAGTCCGATGGCGATTCGGGTGACCCAGGTGTTCCAAAACCATCCCGAGTTGTTCGACGAGGATATGTTGCAACTGCTACAACGCCGTGAATCTCCCTTTGATTTTCAAGGTCTAAAGATGATCGAAACCGTTGCTCAATCGAAAGCGATCAATCACATTCGGGGGACAGTGATTATTATTGCTGGCTCGGGGATGTGCACGGCTGGGCGCATCAAGCATCATTTGACCAGAAATATTGAACGGTACGAAAGTACTGTGCTTTTTGTCGGTTATCAGGCGGTCGGAACATTGGGCCGCCAGATCGTGGATGGCCATGAGGAGGTTCGAATTTTGGGACAGTATTATCGCGTCCGGGCGAGGATCGCTCAGATCACTGGATTTTCCGCCCATGCAGACCAAAATGAATTGCTCCAATGGCTCGCTGGATTTCAGAAGCCGCCTCGGCGGTTATTCGTTACCCACGGCGAACCAGAAGCGGCCCACCAGTTCGCTGCGCTGGTGAGACAACAGAAAGGATGGGAAGTTACCGTCCCCGAATATCAAACAACGGTCGTGCTAACTTAATTCCCCCAAATTACACCGAATGTGGGAAGATACTATCACCGCTTACCCCACACGACACCCAACAAGGCTTCAATAGAATCCATAAAAAGCGAACAGGCAATCTGAAATGATCGCCTGTTCGTTTATCTCATAAAATGGGCTTCCAGTTTGTCCCGCCGATTTGATGGCGAATCAGCAAAATTATTTGTGAACGACCTGAGCCTCAATTTCACAAATGTATCGAATATGAGCTAACGACTGGAGATGGAATGTTTTTTCATTTTAAAACGCAGCGTCGCTTCTGGAACGCCAAGCAACTTGGCCGCTTTTACTTGATTGCCATCAAATTTGCGCAGAGCCTTTTTGATCAAAAACGTTTCGATATCGGAGATTATCCCTTTGAGGTTGATTGGCTCCAGGATATCCAGCGGGTGCTTTCGGATTCGGAATGGCAGAAATTCTGGCGAGAGACGGTCCTTGGGTGACATTTGCACCAGAGTCTGGACTGTGCTCTCCAATTCACCGATGTTTCCTTTCCATTCATAATCGAGGAGCGATTCGAAAATTTCAGATGGCACTGCTGGCTCTTCTCTTCCTAACTCAGCGCAGACTCGTTTCATAAAATACGCAAACAGTTCAGGAATATCCTGTTTCCGCTCGCGCAGCGGGGGAATATACAGGGTAAACGTGTTCAGCAGGTAATATAGCTCTTTCTTAAATCTGCCCATCTCCATATCATGTTTCAGCTCTCGATCCGATGCGGCGAAGATGCGCAAATCCAATGTGATATTTTCTTCGCTGTTTAATCGCCGAATAGCATTATAGCGAATAATCCTGAGGAATTCCTCCTGGTATTCAGAGCTCATGTGATCGAGATTTTTCAGATAAAGCACACCGTGATTCGCCTGTTCGAGCAATCCCAGCACTGGTTCTCCTGCCTGATCAACCTCGCCAGCGACACCATAGAGTTCCTTACTAGCAATGGTTTTTCCCAGCGCCGCACAATCGATTACGACGAAATTGTGCTTGCGCCGCGCACTCTGCATATAAATCTGGCGAGCAATAAATTCTTTTCCAGTCCCTTTCTCACCAAAGATAAAAATATTATTGTCGTTTTCTGCCAATTTCACCACTGCTCGATTTAAACTTTTTGCCATGGGACTGCTACCCAGAATCGGTTCTGCCTTTATGGAATTCAATTTTTTTTCAGCCATTTCAGTCACCTTTAATTTTTTGTTCGAAATATTAACGTTTCTAATCTTGACTCCAATAATATACATAAATAAAATTAAAAAGCAACCATTTTTTTCTATAAATAATTTTCTCTCAAAAAATGAATATCATGTTTCGGCCTGCAATTGGTGGCCGAATGCATCGAAGAAGCGAGGGAAATGTAAATAAAAAAGGAAAAACCCGATCATCTCCCGCCAATAACGCTAGACGAGCTATGGTCGGGCTTTTTTTACGATTCGAAAATCTTAAGAAGGCGAGAGGACGCGTATGGATTGCTACAGTAACTTCTCACCAGAGTTTTAATTTGGTCTCATTTAATAAGTACAAATTTTTTGACTGCGACATAATTCCCAGATTGTACCTTGTAGTAGTAAATGCCCGATTCCAATCCACTGGCATCAAAAGTGAATCGATGTGATCCCGCCTCTATCTGGGCATTGAGAATGGTAGCCACTTCATTTCCAAGCAAATTATATACTTTTAGCGAGGTCCACCAAGCCTGGGGCAGTTCAAAATCGATTTGTGTAACGGCATTGAACGGATTGGGATAATTCTGTCTAAGTTGAAACATGGTGGGCGATGTCGTATTTGGATGATTTGTCACGTTGGTCCCTCCGACTTCAATGGGATTTTCCAGGCGAATATCATAATAACTTCGATCAGTGAAGTCGAGAGCTGCATCGGTAACGAAATAGCCGATATTAAATTTGCCGATCATGGCACCGCTGGACATTTGGATAACGACATCCACATAACCCGTATCCAGATTCGAGGCGTAAGGGGTATTCGCCTGGTAGACCACCCACATCATGTCGTCCCCACTGGGAAAATGAGCTTCCAGTGAATCGGTCCAAAAATCTACCTGACCGCCAGGGTCACCATCGATGCTATCAGGGTGCAGGAAACTGCACGTGTCTGGGCCAAAATCGCCCGAATAGGTGACCAAGTTTACCGTCCAGTCGTTAGGGATGAGCAAGCCTAAAATGCCATAATGGGGGTTCGTATCGGTGCCGTCGGTACGTACCTGCAACTTTACCTCAATCGGACTGTTCGTTGCAACCGTCGCAGGTTGATCGACCTCCAAAATGGTGAAACAGCCGCTCAATAGTGGCAGGATAATAGAAAAAAAGGCTACGAGAAACCATCTGGTCGTGTTTTGTTTCATCGGTAATCTCCAGAGTTTGTGAGTCATTGGTTTGGCTGAATTGCACTTCAAACGGTTTATTGGATGATGGCTAAGAATTTGTTATCACGATTTACGCTCTCATCACCTCCTCTGAAGGCTGGTCCTTGTACAAATGCGCTTCGATCGCTGCTTTCAATTGGTGCTCCGATGGAATGATGCTGATGAATTCAGGAACGTCATTGATTAAAATCGTGGGCAACTTGGTGATCCCCAATTGCTTCATCCGCTGCATCCCCTCCCTGGTTTTGATCAGGCTCTCCTGCCATTCAATCTGGCCAGGGAATAGCGGCGCTACCTTTTTCACCATCTCGACCATATACTGACAGGGCGAGCACGCCTGAGAATCATAGGTGACGATTTCGATGAAAATTTTTTTCGACATGACTTTTGCTTTTATTTTAGATAGAATAGTGAGTCGTGCTGCAAATTCCAAATTCCAACTTGCCAAGTTACAAATAAATTTCAATTACCAAATTTCAGTGGCCAAAACTTCTTCCCAAAAAAGCATAATCAGATTGGTAATTGAAAAAAGAAACTTCAAACAGCAGCAGGGAGAAGGCTGGAATGAAAGTCGCCACTCCATGCAAAATTTTCACTCCTTTGCATTATTGTCAACTGCCGACTGCCAACTGCCGACTGAAGACTGCCAACTGCCGACTGAAGACTGCCAACTGTCGACTGATCACTGCTCACTTTTCAAACCTGCCTTCTCAAATCTGATAAGAACGAACCGCCCTCGTAATCGCCTGCACATTTTCGATGGGCGTGGCAAACGGAATGTCGCAGCCTGGGCAGAGGAAGAAGCCTGTTTTCCCACCTGCATCGAGACAATCCCTGGCAGCCTGATAATTTTCCTCGGGCGTGCCAAACAGCATCACCGAAGCCAGGGGCAAATTGCCTGCAAAGGCCACGTTATGCCTTGCTGCCATATCTCGAGCAAAACTGAGATCGACATTTTCATCCACGCCAAAGAAATTAGCGCCGATGGCGGCCATCTGTTCCACATTGCGAGTGGCATCGCCGCAGGCAAAGAAGCCCGATTTCTTGCCCAGGCGATGAATGGTCTCCAGAATGGGCTGATGAAATGGCGTCACAAAAGTTTTAAAATGCTCGGCTGAAATTTGAGAGGTCAACGAATCCACCACGGTGATCACATCCACGCCTGTCTCGGCATAATAGCGAGCCGTGGCTTCGCAGACCTGGCTGGCAAAGGCCAATATTTTTTTGACCTCATCGGGATGGTCGTACATGTCGGTAAAAATCTTCACTCCCGCCAGATGGAGCATCAGCGTGAATGGGCCAGTGATCAATGCGAAGATGGCAATGCGATCGCCCAATTCCCGAACGATGGTTCGAGCCGCTGCCAGCGCCATGGGATATCGTCCCTGATCGGGGGTGGGGATTTTCAATTCATTCAGCTCGATTTTTTCCAGCACATGCCCGACGACAGCAGGAGGATTTTCATCCGACCAGGTGATCTCACAGCCCAGGGCCTCGGCTTCCAATTGGACATCGAACAGCGTGGGCAGTCCATCGGGCTGGTACAACTCATAGCCCTTCAAGACACCAGCCACCAGCGTATCGGCCTCAGTAAAAAGTTGCTTCGCATTCACCCCCAATAGCTGCGCCGCATGAGCCCCAACCCAGGGCACCCAGCCAATTCGATCGACGGGCTGCAATTCCAGCGTCCGCAAAATTCGCTCTTTTGAATTCATGCCATCCTTGAAGAAAAAAAATATTCTCCCACAGAAATGGAATGCCACAGAAATTGATTTGTGAAATTTTAATTCTGCGACCTTTCAATTCTGAGACCTGGTAATCAAAAGAACTTATTGGTCTCAGAAATGAAAGGACTCAGAAAAATCAATTCTGTGGCCTTTCAATTCTGTGACCTGCTAATCAAAAAAACTTATTGGTCTCAGAAATGAATAGGACTCAAAAAAAATCAAATTTTCAATTCTGCGACCTTTCAATTCTGTGACCTATTAGTCAAAAAAGCTTATTGGTCTCAGAAATAAAAGGACTCAGAAAAAATAAATTCTGTGGCCTTTCAATTCTGTGACCTGCTAATCAAAAAAGCTTATTGGTCTCAGAAACCAAAGGACTCAGAAAAAAAATCAAATTATTAATTCTGAGACCTTTCAATTCTGAGACCTGGTAATCAAAAAAAATTATTGGCCTCAGAAATGAAAGGACTCAGAAAAAATTAATTCTGCGACCTTTCATTTCTGAGACCATAAATTTGAATTCTTCTATCACCCAATTACCTAATTACCTAACCAGCTTCGCTCCAATCCAATTCCCTCCCTGCGCAAAATAGGGCAGCCAATCCTGCGTGCGAACCACCAACTTCAGCCGCTTGATACCAGCCACGGACACGCTAATTTCCTGTGGCTCAGAATTCACATCCATGACCCGACTGACGATCAGCTCATCGCCATCGCCATAGACGCCAAATTGGATTTTGGCGCCCTGATACTGCTCTTTCTTTAAATTGGAAAATGGATTCAAATCTGCCGAGACGATGGCCGAAAAATGCTGCCATTGGCCATCGAGGTGATAGAGCAATTCTGAATTGGGAAAAACGCCGATCCCTTTTGGGAATTTTTTTCCATTGAGCTGAAACGGATGGCCCCAGAAATTTCGATCCAGCTCGGGAACGCCCGTCCATTGGTTGACCGAATCGGGGTGGAAATCGCTCAAATAAACCCAAGCCCCGTTCGCTTCAGCCAGGCTCCGTGGCGCCAATTGGCGAGGCTTGATTTTTTCTCTCAGTCGCTGATCTCCCGCCCACTGATAGGCTTCATCAAGCTGCCAATCCTGATCGAAAAATCCACATAGCAGCGGCGTCCCGTCGATGGTCAAATTTCCCTGCCGAAGGTTGATCCCCATGGTGCGATCATCGAAAATGAGATAATCGAATTCAGTCCCGATGCGCTTGATGATCTGCTGAGTGCCTCGATGGTGGATACCTCCCAGGACCATGACATATTTACTCTGATTCAGCGGATTGGGGTAGATCATGGCCATTCCGACATCCTGGCCCGAAAACCGCTTGTCCCCAGCAATGATGGAATTGCGCTCGAATCGGATGGGCAGCGACTGGTTCACTTTTTTCACGATGGCGTTGGAGCTGGCATTGCCCAATAGCAGCAAATTGAAATTCGCTATGTCCTCAGCGGTTACCTCGACGTCCTTTTTGATCCGACATGAGCTATGCTGCCACGATCGCCATTGCTCCACAAACGCCTGGGCCTCCTGCTGGTTCACGGTGGATTCGAGTTCGCTGCCGATCGTGCCATAGACCAGCATGAAGCCAGAATTATCGACATCAACCATCGGTCCTGCCAGCGTCGCATCCTTTTTCAATCGCCCCATCGAAGCGGAATCAGCCTGCGACCAGGAAGTTATTTTTTGTGATGGCGCAAGCTGCGCTCGCAATGCGAGCGTTCGAGCCTCGGGAATGGGCCCTTGATAGGCCAGTTGCCCATTTATTTTCAGCGCCAATGGAACGGCAATATTAAATAATTCCGCCGAAAAAGTCAAGCTAAATTCTGCCACATTATCGGTTTTCACTTCAACAACATTGGGCGAAGTGATTTCCGCTTCAATGGTGGCAAATTTCAGCAGATCGATGAAGCGTTGGATGCTCACCCAATAGGCCGAGGCGTGTTTCAAACTGGCGGTTTTATAAATCACTTTTTGGGGATTGGGATTTTGCTGCCTGTTTTCGAACCAATCATAAATTTCATAATCCATCGCTGGTGGGAATCCGCCATGAGCGGCCTCGGGATGCTCAACAAAGTTGATTTCATAACCCAGTTCTGTCAGCCGTTTCGCCATCTGGCGGCTTTGTTCGATGGGCACAATATCGTCCCGCACGCCATGATGGCAGAACACAGGCAGGTTCAGAGCGTTTTCCGCCAGCGGCAGGGCGCTCTGCTTTTCATAAATGAATTTCCGCCATGGCGGCATCGCTGCTGGCGCTGGCTTATTCCAGAACGCAAATTCGGTGGGACCCATAATTGGCGCAATAGCGGCAAAGCGATCGGGATAGCTCAAGCCGAGCCACCAGGTGCCAGCGCCGCCCATGGAACCGCCTGTCAAATAAATTCGATTTTCATCGATGGAATAAAGTCGTTTGACTTCATTCAAAACGGCCAGCACATCCTGCTCGCCGATGTTTTGGTACATGGTGTTGCCCCGCCCGAAGGGATTGGCGAGAATATACCGCCCCCTGGCCGTAGCATGGGGCATGAACACGGGCAGAAACAGATTCTGCTGCCAACTGGAAAAGCTCGGGTCATAACCATGCAAATTGATCACCAGCGGAAACGGCCTTTGTTCATCGTAATTTTCGGGCGCAAACAGGGCGTATCCCTGCAGGCTGCCGTCGATTTCCGAGTAATAGCCCCGCATAAACGTGCCGAGCTGGTGATGAAATGGCTGTTGGTTTTCTTTGAGCTGGATCAGATGCAATTTTGCCTGCGCCAGATTTTTTCGAATGGACTCCCGATAAAAATAAAAATGATCGGGCGTTTCACAGTCGCTCAAGCTGCTCTGGATAGATAGCAGTTCCACTTCCAGATTGGCGAGATCGTTGATTTCAAACGCTGCGGTCGGCTGCTGTTTGAGCCCTTCCATGGCTTCTTTGAGCGCAGCCAAGTCCTGCCAAAATTTCTGCCGCTCATTTTTATCCGCTGCTGAAAAAATGGCCTCGATGATCTTTTCATTATTGGGTCGAACCAGCGACCTGACGGCTGCATCGGCTTTTATCCGATAAGCATAAATATTGAAATCATCGATCATCGTATAGGCCCCACCCGACTGAACCGAGGTGAAGGCGAAATTCATGTTTTGCGGCGCCAGCGGCTGCTCATCGCTGGCAATGGCATTGAAAGAATCGGGTTCATCGGCGAGCTCATTTTGCCAGATTTTCATTTTCAACCAAAGCGGCTGTTCGCCTGTGACCTCCAACCTGACCCATTGCCATTCATTGAAGCGAATTTGTCCTGGCACCGAAGTGAACAGCGGCCTGGGCAGTTTTCCCGCCAGATTTTTTAATATGCGAATCGTGCCATCCTTCGAGATCTCGAATTTATAGTTGTTCCAGCCCTGGGGACGGACATCGATGGTGAAAGCATAACTTTCTCCCGCCATCGGCCGATAGCGGAACAGGACGGCATAATCCCGATTGACAATGGCGTGGTCGAATTTGGGCAGGGCCGAGTATATCTGCTGGGTGATATGGCTGCTATCGAGCGACACCAAAACGCCGTCCCGAATTTGCCAGACGCCCAAGCCCCAGACTTTCATGTCCAGCCATTTGTTGGCGGATGCGTTTTCAAAATTGTCGGAGAAAATGTCGCCTGGTGGAGGTTGCTGAGCTTTTATTGTATCGTTAAAAAACGATATGAAAAAGCATATTAAAATGACGGCGAAGATTCCTTTTTCCAAATTTGTTCCCATTAAAATTATGGATGATTTTATTTTCTAAAAAATGTTTGTTTCAACTTATTGTTGGAGGCGATACAGCTTTGTCATTGCGAGAAGCGCTGCGAGAAAGCAATCTTGTAATTCAACGGAGATGAAGCTATCTCGAAGCGCCCAAGAAATTACCTCTCCGCTAAATGGCATTTCCCAAAGGCTTCTGAATGAGCCAAATTCAGGGCACGTTTTGTGCCCTTTCATTTCTTAGCCTTGTCGTTCACGGCAAGGCGTTTTAAAGCTTTATCGGATAGCTCCCATACTCCTCTGCTGCTTCCAGCATCGCCCAGAGATTTTCCACGGGCACCTGGCTGTGAATGCAATTCGATGACGCCAGAATGAAACCGCCCCCAGGCGCAGCCACTCGGATGACTTCTTTGGTGGCCTGTTTCACTTCGGCGGGACTGCGATAGGACAGCAGCTCGGCGCAATCCACATTGCCACAGAGCGTCACTCGGTCGCCGTAATGGCGCTTCAATTCCCCAATGTCCATGCCCGCCACGGGTTCAATGGAATGAATCCCATCGATGCCGCACTCCAACAAAATCTGCCGCTCGATCACCTTATAATTTCCATCCAGATGCTTGATAAAGGGCTTGCCGTACTTGTGGCATTCAGCCGTGATCTGCTGGAGATAGGGCTTGACGAACAGTTCGAAATGTTTGGGCGAAAACATGGGCCCATTTTTGCCGCAGAAATCCATTCGACCATCGATGCCATCCACGCCACGCTCCAATTGGGCGGTGAGCAACGGGAAATTATTTTCATGCACGATATCGAGATAGGTTTTCACCAGTTCGGGATCGGTGACCATGGCTTCCAAAAAGATCGGCAGCCAGGATGAAAACGACGGCAGAAAAATATCGTAATGCCCCAGCACAAACATTCCCCTTGAATTATGAATGGCATAATCCAGCGCCTCGAACTGGGAATCATCGGGCTGGATCGGCTGCGGGCCACGTTTTTCCATCTCCCTGACCATTTTTTTGAAGCCGTCCATGCCTTCGTGCGTCAGGCTGGAATCCACTTCATAGTACAAATCTTCCTCGGGCAAATAGCGCATTATCGACCAATAGCCCTCGCCGATTTGATATTTCCATTCGTTCTCGCTCAGCGCCTGCGGCTTGAGGTCGTGCTCACCCTCGTGGGGATCGATTACCAGAATGTCGTATCCCAATCGGTCGTACAGCTCGATGGTATCTTCGATAAATTTTCGATAGAACTCACTCCGCCTGCCAGCCAGGATCATGTCGTTCCGCAGTTTGCCCATCACGTAGCCGCCCGTGCCCACCCAGCCGTCTCGCCCCAGTACCTTGCTCCCCACAGGCGAATTTACACATAGCTCGAATTTCGGGATGCGATCGGCTTCTTCGTGGTTCAATGCTTTTCGTACTCGTTCTTTTGATGTCATTTGTGAATCTCCAATAGTTTATTTATTTTCGATCGCCAATTTCGCTTACTGAATTCATTATTTAAATAGCACATTTAAAGGTTTTAAGTGCGAAATTTTCAATATCCTCTCCCACAGAATTGTCATCCCACAGAAAAATACATAAAAAATTCTGTGGGATTTCGTTTCTGTGGGAGAAAATTTTTTA